>Ga0256404_1010531_pt1 | contig 12748 bp, 13 predicted proteins | sample RumenRJG_01DNA_FD_185990 | JGI IMG/M metagenome (GOLD analysis project Ga0256404, IMG submission 185990) | Bovine rumen microbial communities from Lethbridge, Alberta, Canada - RJG_01 | ecosystem: Host-associated > Mammals > Digestive system > Stomach > Rumen | place: Canada: Alberta | collected...
GAGAAGCCCGTGACCAGCCCCACGGCGCCATCGAGCAGCCCAGTCCTCTTGAAGATGCCCGCATAGGTGGACGAGACGCCCACCACGAGCGTCACGTTGGACATCGAGACGACCCCGCCGCCGTCGATGAGCGGCGCCACCGCAGGATCTGCGGCATGATAGCCAAAGACGAGAAGTTGCGGAAGGTCAGCAGGCGAGACCCCCTGCACCCCAACGCACACCACACATGCCACGCCCAGGCTTACCGCCATGGCAACCAGCACATTCACGCGGGCGAGTGAGAGCGCCACGACCAGCGCCGCCGGGAGGATCACAAGCCAAGAAAGCGAGAACTTCTCGGCTAGCGCCGCCGCTACGCCTGCTGCGCTTGAACCTCCCTTTGTCTGCATGCCCATCGCGAGGTACGCAGCGCAGGCGACGAGAAACGGCACGAGGCCGGTACGCAGCATGCGACGCACGTTGTCGTAGAGGCTCGTGCCCGTGAGCTTTGACACCAGGACGGCGCTTCCCGAGAGCGGGGAGCAGCGGTCTCCAAAGTAGCAGCCGGCGAGCACCGCGCCACCGGTGACCAGCTCGTCTGCTCCCATGGCGTGCGCGACGGCCATGCAGATGACGCCCATCGTGGCTGCCGTGCCAAAGGCCGTGCCCATGAGGAGCGACATGAGGCAGCAGAGGAGAAACGCCGCAAGCACGGCGGCGGACGGCTGGACGAGCGAGGAGGACCAGCTCACGATTGCGGCGATGGTGCCGGAGGCGCGCCATGCCGCGGCAAGCGCTCCCGCAACCACAAAGAGGGCGAGCATGGAGGCAACGGAGCGCATGGATGACGCGCCGGCACGCAGCAGCTCGGGGAGTCTGGCGCCATGGTGCATGCCGTAGCCGAGGAAGAGCACAAGCCCGGCCGCGAGTATTGCTGCCAGGGGAATCCCAAAGGCAGTGCCCGCCACGAGCATCCCCGCAAACACCCCAAGCGTTGCCGTCTCTGCCATGTCCCTCGTCCTTCTCAGCGCGTCCTTCCAAGGCATGAGAAACACTATGGACATATGACAACCAAGTCAAACTGATTAATATGGTATGAATCACCAAGTCATTTTGTAATATGGACTCAGCAGGAATAACGCGCAGTGGCGGGGCCGCTGCATGCATGAATTGCGCTGAGAGGTGCCGAGTCGTGAACTTTCAGACCATGGACTACTTTGTCGCCGTTGCCGAGGAACGAAGCTTCACGCGCGCGGCTGGCCTCATGCACGTGAGCCAGCAGACCCTCTCGGCAAGCGTTGCCGCCGCCGAGCGCGAGCTTGGGGTGAAGCTTGTCGAGCGCACCGTCCCGCTCTCGCTCACCTACGCGGGGGAGGAGTTTCTCGCCTATGCGCGGCGCTTCCAGGCCGAGCAGCGCGCCATGGGCCAGGAGTTCCGCGACATCGCGCATAACGACCGAGGCAGGATTCGCGTGGGCGTCACCGCCACGCGCGGCCACATCATCATGCCGCGCGCCATTGCCATGTACCAGCGGGCGCACCCCCACATCTCCATCGCGCTCTTCGAGGGCGAGAACGACGAGCTTGTCGACGAGCTGGGGGAGGGCCGGCTCGACATGGTCGTGGCCACCGTCGCGGAGCGTGTACCAGGCCTCGAGGTGCACCAGCTCTTCCGAGAGGAGGTCGTGCTCATCGTTGCGCGGTCTCTGCTCGAGGACCTCTACGGTGACGAGGCGGAGCGCGTGGCCGCAGCCTGCGAGGCCACGGGTTCGATCGAAGGGCTTGCGGCTTGCCCGTTCCTTCTCATGGGCGAGAAGGACGTGCCGGGCGAGTTCTCGCGACGCAAGCTTGCCGAGGCGGGCATCTCGCCCGAGGTGCGCGTGGTGTCGAAGAACTCCGAGACGCTCATGGCCCTGGCGCTGCGTGGTGTTGGCGCGTGCTTTGTGCCCTCCGAGCTTGTCGCCACCTCCTTCGCCGATCCCGAGGCGGCTGGCATGCGCGTCATTCACCTGGGAGAGGAGATGAGCTACCCGCTCTCGGTGGCGTGGCGCTCCGCAGACCACGTGTGGTCGGCCGTTATCGGCTTTGACCAGGTGCTTCGCCAGCAGTTTGCCGACGGCTCCAGGATGACGTAGGAGCTGGCTACGTTGCCGCGGGGGCAAGCCCTGCCGCAGAGGCTCTTCTCGCCCTAGAGGTGCCGCGGCGGTGCCGCGGCGATACACATTCGTGCACGAATCTGTATCGCGCGCAGGTCGATACAGATTCGGCATACGAATGTGTATCAATTTCTCTCAAGTCGACTCACACGCCCGTCACATTAGCAGCCGGCAAGGTGAGCAGGTAGCGCGCATTTCAATTACTGATAGAAGCGAGGCTCAATCCCCTCGTAAAACTCCACCCATTTGCTCACGATGTAGGCGTGGTTCTGGACGACAAAACGCTGGATGTCTCGTAGGTCCCTCTTCGAGAGGTCACCTGGTCGGGCAACGATGCACCCGCCGTTCTTGGTTAACCAGAATTTGGCGTCACCGTCTGCTGGGCGTCTTACGCCAACATGCACATGGATTGGCTCGTTATTCTCGCCAGCCCAAAAGTACAGCACGAATGTGCCAAAGACGAGGATCTTTGGCATTATGCGATGTTCCCCTCGCCTGAGTGCCGCTCGGCCATATCGAAGATGAGGGGGGCGTTGTTGTGCAAGAAGTCCGTGAGAAACTCAAGCTCGGTCGTTGAGAATCCATCCACGTCCTTCCAGCGGCACTGGGGGAGAAGGCAATCCGCTGAGTCGAGACCCCCATCTCTTGGGCGCTCGACAACCACGCGAACCGTCCCATCGGCCCGAGTGGCTGAGCAGGCTATTCTCGTCTCGTCATCTAAGCGGGCATATTCCCACAGCATGGCGGCCTCCTTCCGAAACTAGGAAAAGCATACCCAATGCTGCGCCATCCTTCTCATCGCTGCCGAATTGCCGCCTGGCGATACACGTTCGTGCACGAACCTGTATCGCGCGCAGGTCGATACAGGTTCGGCATACGAATGTGTATCGGCAGCCCAGAGGTGTATCGACAGCCCAGAGGTGCATCGGCAACCCAGACGTTGCGGCGCCGGCAGCGGAGGAACGGAGCAGCGCTACTGGTACCGCAGCGACTCCACGGGGTCGAGCCGCGCGGCCCGCCAGGCGGGGTAGAACCCAAAGAGCACGCCGATGCCCACACAGATGCCGCAGGCAAGACCCACCGCCGTGGGGGAGATGACGGGCGTGACCGCAAACCCGCCCATCTCGCTCGACATGCTGGCAAACTGCGCCAGCACGTTTGCGCCGGCATACCCCAGGATTATTCCAAACGCGCCTCCCACCAGGCACAACGTGATGGACTCCAGCAAGAACTGCCACGTGATGTCTGCGCGGCGCGCACCCAGCGCCTTTCTCAGCCCTATCTCGCGGATCCTTTCGGTGACGTTGGTGAGCATCATGTTCATGATGCCAATGCCGCCGACGATGAGAGAAACGCCAGCGACGCAGGTCATGAGTGCCTGGAATGCCCCCATCGTCGAGTCGAGCTGCTCGATGACCGAGGCCATCGTGGTGACGCCCACGTAGTAGTTGGGCGCCTCGCCGCTCGAGGGGTCCTCATCGGGAAGGTTGAAGTAGCCCCTAAGATAGGACTCCGTCCGTGCGGGAATGCCGCTCATGTCCGTGTCCTCGCGGGCAAAGCCGATGATCTGGCTCACGCCCGTATTGCCGCTCATGCGCTTCTGCATGGTCGAGAGCGGCACAAAGGAGTAGCCATTCATCATGCCCGAGCTGCCAACCACGCCCACAACGGTGTAGTCGTCGTTGCCAACGTGGACGCTCTGCCCCACCGCCTCGTCCGCCGATCCCCACATGCGCTCAGCAATTGCCTGGTCGAGCATGATGACGCGCGACCCTGCGTCCTCCTCGCTCTGCATGATGACGCGCCCGGCGATGGCTTTCGTGCCCATGGCCTCGAAGTACTCTGGCTCCACGCCCAGAAGGGTGCTGTTCTCCTGGGCCACACCGTTGGAGATGGCTCCCGAGTTGTAGGACGCCGCTGTGATGAACTCGTAGTCGTCAGACATTCCGGCCTCGAGCGCCGCGATGTCATCCATCGTGACCTCACGACCAGGCCAGCAGTCGATCATGACCGTGCGTGACTGGGAAAGCCCAAGCTCACCCACAAGCGATGCCTTGACGCCGTCTATGAGCGCTGTCATGGAGATGACGGCAGCGATGCCAATGACAATGCCCAGGATCGTGAGCAGGCTTCGTCCTCGGTTTGCCTGGATGGCCGAGAAGGTCTCGTAGAAGAGGTCTCGGATTCTCATGCGCCCGTCACCTCCTGCGTGCCGTCGAGCGCCTTCCGCTCTCGCTGGGCAAGCGATGCCACGTAGGCGCGCTCCTGCTCGTCAGAGAGGAGCCGTCCGTCTCGTATGTGTACCACGCGGTCCGCCCAGCCTGCGACGCTCGAGTCATGCGTGATGAGCACTACGGTCTTGCCGCGTTCTTGCATGCGCCTGAACGTTCGCATGACCAGCTCGCCGGTGGCGGAGTCGAGGTTTCCCGTGGGTTCGTCAGCGAGGATGAGCGCGGGGTCGTTCACCAGCGCGCGGGCGATGGCCACGCGCTGCATCTGGCCGCCGGAAAGCTCGTTCGAGCGGTGGGTGTAGAGGCTTTCGGGAAGGCCTACCTCTGCAAGAGCCTGCCACGCCCTCAGCTCGCGATCGGCGGTGGTGCCCCTGCTGTAGACCAGGGGGAGCATCACGTTTCGAAGCACCGTGGCACGTGGGAGCAGGTTGAATGACTGGAAGACAAAGCCAAGCCGCGTGGAGCGAACGTGTGCCAGCTCGTCGTCGGTGAGCTTTGAGACGTCGATGCCCTCGAGGAGGTAGAGTCCGGACGTGGGGCGGTCGAGGCAGCCGAGGATGCTCATGAGCGTGGACTTGCCCGAGCCGGAAGGGCCCATGATGGCGAGAAACTCGCCGCGCTCGACGTCCAGGCTCACGCCGCGAAGCGCTGGGGTGAGGCCGGCGGCCGACGAGTAGATGCGACAGACCTTCTCGGCGTGAATGACGTGGGAGGCCATGCTAGGCCGCCGAGCTCGAGGAGGATGCCTCGCCGGTCATGGTGTCCGCGTCTGTCTCCGCGCCTCCCTGCATCACGCCTATCACGACCTCGTCGCCTTCGGCAATGTCACCCTCGACGGCTGCCATGGTTCCGTTGGATGCAAGCACCGTGACGTGTCTTGCCTCCGTTGTGGGGAAGCCGGAATCGTCCTGCCCGGTAACAACGCTCACCATGGCCTGGTCCCCCTCGCCGTCTACGGCGCTCAGCGGCAGCATGAGCGCGTCGGGGATGTCCGTCGAGGAGATGGTGACGCTTGCCGTCATGCCTGGCTTGAGCGACGGGTCCGGGTTGGGGATGAGAAGGTCGACGGCATAGGTGACCACGCTTCCGCCGTAGCCCGACATGGCGCTTGATGCGTCCGCGGAGGAGACCGTGGCAATGCGGGTGACGGTGGCATCAAGCTCGACGTTGGGAAGCGCCGAGAAGGTCGCGCGCGCCGCCTGCCCAACGGAGACCTTTGAGATGTCCATCTCGTTCACCTGCACCGATACTGTCATCTGCGAGAGGTCGCCGATGGTGATGAGCGCGCCGGATGCGCCAGAGGAGACCGTGGCTGCCGCGCCAGCGCCTGCCCCGGAGCCCACTGCCGCGCCCTCGACGGCGTTCATGACCACGATCGTGCCCGAGGCCGGTGCCGTGACCGTGCGCTTGTCTGCGGTGGCAACGGCGTCGTCATAGGCGGACTGGGCTGTCTCGAGTGCGAGCTGGGCGGAGTCGACGGCGTCGGCGGCCGAGTTCACCGTGGCGAGGTCCGTCTGGTCTGCGTAGTATGCCTTGTAGGCAGTGTTGTAGTTCTCCTTGGCGGAGGAGAGCTGCGTCTTTGCCGAGCGCAGCTGGATGTCCGCCTCGCGCACGGCCTTGTCGAGTGAGTCGTTGCGGATGGTGAGGAGGGTGGTGCCCGCCTCGACGTAGTCTCCCTCGCTGACGAAAACCTCGGAGATGATGCCGTCCACCTCCGGTGTCACCACGACGGAGCTCATGGGCTGGACGTTGCCAGACGCCTTGACCTCGTCCTTGAACTCTCCGCGCATGACCGGTGTGGTCTGGAGTGCTGGCTCCTCGGGGGAGCTTGCGGTCTGCTGGGATGTCACGGTCCATACAAGGACTCCGAGAACCGCGCAGGCAGCGACAATGCCAATGACGATGTTCCTGCGGCGGCGCTTCTTGCGGTGGGCGAGGAGGCTCGCCATGGCGTTGCGGGTCTCCTCGTCCTCCTCGGCGTTCTCACCAGGCAGGGGAGGAAGGGCGTTGGGGGAGTCCCCGGAGATGACGGGGAGGTTTTCGAGCGGGTGGCCCTTCGGCGCTGTCTTGTCGGGTTCGCCGAGGTCGTTGGTGTGGTCGGTCTCCTGGGACATGCGTCCTCCTCGCCCTTGGGTGCCAAACGGGTGCTGCCGGGGTGCTGCCGGACCTGTTCAACTCGCCTTTTGAAAATGATACCGGGGCGTAGCAATCAGGAAGCTATCGGGAACCTTACAAATCCGTAAGCGGCGCTGGCACCTGCGGCGTGACGGTCGGTCATGGCATCGTTGCGCCTTCGAGTCGATACACATTCGCACCCGAATCTGTGACGCGCGCAGGTCGATACACATTCGTATGCCGAATGTGTATCGCACGAGCCGTGCGACCCTGCGGACGGCTCGTGCTTAACAGGGCCCCTGCACGAAGTACCCCGGAAATGCGGAGATGACCTCGTCCCTCTCGTCGAGCATCACGTGGAGATGGTGGACCGTGACGTAGGAGGCCTCCTCGGGGTCGTGGTTCGCGACCGCCTCCACGAGTTCGCGGTGCTCGTCGAGGATTGAGCCCCAGCCCATGCCACGTGCCTGGACATGCAGCCAGCGATAGCGTTCGAGGTCGAGGTTGGTCTCCTCGAGCCATGCCCAGGCGCGCTGCCTCCCGGCGATGCGGTAGAGCTCCTCGTGCATGCGGTTGTCCGCGTTGAAGAAGGCGCGCTGGTCATGGGCGCCCATGGCGCGCTCCTGCTCGCCGAGGAGTTTCCGCAGGGAGGCGATGTCCTTCTCGCCTGCGCGTGAGCAGCACTCCACAACAACCGCGCGCTCGGTGTTCGACCGTAGGAAGCGCGCGCACTCCGCCGCATCGAGGTCAACCAAGGCCACGTACGAGCCGCTCTTTGGGCGGGTGACAACGAGTCCCTCCTGGCGCAGGCGCACAATCGCCTCGCGGACGGGGGTGCGCCCAACCCCAAGGCGCTCACGTATCGCTGTAGGGGAGAGCCGTTCTCCCGGGGCAAAGCGAAACTCCATGATGCCGCGCCTAAGTGCGCCATACGCGAGTTCGGCCTGTTGGTCCTGGTCGGTACTGTCTGGCATCCGGATCTCCTTGGACTTGAGTATAGTGGCTAGCATATTACTCATTAACTGGAATGTAAGTTAAGCCAGAATCACGGCAACCACTGGGGATGCGCGTTTACCGATATTTGGAATTCACTTGCGAAAACACCACGTAACGCCTTGACTTCTCATATCCAAGGCGAGAATATCACAGGCATAACTAACATGCTAGATTACTCCAAGGAGGAGTGGCCATGGATTCAACAACCAAGGTCTTGACGTTCGGCGAGATCATGATGCGGCTCTCGCCCCCCGACCACCTGCGCCTGGAGCAGGCCACCACCATGGACGTGCGCTACGGCGGGGCCGAGGCGAACGTCGCGCTCTCGCTGGCATACCAGGGGGACAACGCTGCATACGTCTCCGTTGTCCCAGCGAACCGCATTGGAGACTGTGCCCTGCGCAGCCTCTCGGCCTATGGGGTGGACGTGAGCCGCGTCGTGCGCGAGGGTGACCGCCTCGGCACCTATTACTTCGAGCTGGGCGCGTCCGTGAGGCCCAACGGCTGCGTCTACGACCGCAAGTACTCCGCGATGAACCTGGCGTCCCGCGCGGTCTTCGACTGGGACTCGATTCTCGAGGGCGTCGAGGTCTTCTACGTCTCCGGCGTCACGCCGGCCGTCTCGCCCGAGATGGCCGCTGCGTGCGAGGAGGCCCTTGCAGCCTGCCGAGAGCGCAGCATCACCACGGTCTGCGACCTCAACTACCGCGGTCGCCTCTGGTCGCCCGAGCGTGCGCGCGAGGTCATGAAGCGCCTGCTGCCTCTCGTCGACATCTGCATCTCAAACGACGAGGACGCCGAGGCCTGCCTGGGCATCTCGCATGGCTCCGGCTCTCTTGCCACCGGAATCGAGGAGCGCGATTCCTACGTGCAAATCGCAGCAGACGTCTGCGAGCGATACGGCTGCAAGATGGTCGCCTCGATCGTCCGCGACATCCGCTCCGTGGAGGACTCCGACTGGATGTCGCTCATCTACGCCGACGGTCAGGCGCACTTCTCGTCCGTCCACCACATGCACGTGCTCGAGGGCGTCGCGGCGGGGGATGCGTACGGCGCGGGCCTCATCCACGCCCTGCTCCATGGCTTCGACCTCGACCGCGCGGGCGAGTACGCGATAGCCGCGAGCGTCCTCAAGCTCACGGTTCGCGGGGACTCTAACCTCGTAAGCGTCGACGAGATCGAGTCGGTTGCAAAGAGCGGCGCCGCCCTGCGCGTGAGCCGCTAGGGCGTGTCTCTAAGGGAGTGATTCAATGAGCTACATGGATGGGTTCTACAAGGGCGTTGAGCAGGTCGGCGTTGTGCCCGTTGTCGTTCTCGACCGTGCGGAGGACGCAGTGCCGCTGGGGAAGGCGCTTGCCGAGGGCGGGCTTCCTGCGGCCGAGGTCACATTCCGCACTGCGGCAGCAGCAGACTCGATTAGCGCCATCGCCAAGGAGTGCCCCGACGTCCTCGTGGGCGCAGGCACCGTCCTCAACGAGGCCCAGGCCAAGCGCGCAGTTGACGCCGGCGCGCGCTTTGTGGTCTCTCCCGGCTACGACATGGGCGTTGTTCGCTGGTGCCTCTCACACCAGGTGCCGGTGATTCCTGCCGGCGTCACGCCCACCGAGGTCATCGCTCTCGTGAACGAGGGCATCGAAGTCACCAAGTTCTTCCCGGCGGCGCAGTATGGCGGTCTCTCCACCATCCGCGCCCTGGCCTCTGTCTTCGTTGGGCATCGCTTCATGCCCACGGGCGGGGTGAACGCCGAGAACCTCAATGACTACCTCGCTGACCCTGCCATCATTGCTTGCGGGGGCACCTGGATGTGCAAGCCGGCCATGATTCACGCGGGCGAGTTCGATCGCATCTGCGAGCTCTCGCGTGAGGCGGCCGCCATCGTCCGGGGGTAGGGTCGCGCTGGACGATGCCGGTCTGAGCCTCCTCTCTGCTTGCCGTTTCACATGATATTTGCAGTAAAATACATGTGAACCCATCGAGAGGAGGCTCGGCATGCCGGCGATGACGTCGCTTAGCGAGTTCAACAGGCACCAAAGCGAGACAATATCCGAGCTTGAGAAGACGGGGGAGCCCCTGTACCTCACCAGAAACGGGAAGTCTGCCGTGGTGGTCATGGACGCGGACGCTTTCGATCGCATGGTTTCTGCCAAGGAGGAGCTCCGCACTCGCGAAATGGCAGTGTACGACGGTCTCATGCAGGGATACCAGGACGTTCTTGATGGCAAGGCGGCCCCCGCGCAAGATGCCTTCACCCGCATTCGCTCCAAGCGCGGCTGGTAGCGCCATGTCGTGCGAGGTGCTGCTCACCCAACGCGCGGAGAGTTTCCTTCTCGAAAATGTGACTCTCGAACGCGTGATGAGAAGGATTGAGGAAACCGTTGAACTTCTCGGCGCGTATCCTTTGATCGGCAAAGCGTACGATCCATCGTATCCTGCCGCACGCCCTCCCTTTCCGTGCAGGTTTCTTCAAGTTTCCGACACACCGTTCACGCTCTATTATCTCTTTGACGAGGAGGCCGGCGTCGTGACGGTCTTCGACGTCGAGTGGAGCGCGGGTGACCCGCGGCGCCGCTTTGCGTGAGTAGCGCTTTGGCGCGGCGAGGTTGGAGGTAGTTCGTGCGTTGCGAGTTTCTCGGCGAGAAGGACGATGCCACGCGGCTTGAGTTCCGCGTGCCCGAGGCCTGCACGGCGCTTGATGTGGCCTTGGGCACGGGCATGTCGCGTCGCTCCGCTGCCCGCGCGTTCCAGCGCGGCGAGCTTTCGCGTGACGGAGAGGTGCTCGCGCCGTCGTCGTGGCTTTTGGCGGGCGATAGGGTGACCGTTGCCCTTGCGCGCTCCGCGGTTACCCCCGCATTGTCGGACGTCCCTCCTGCCACCATCATTTACCAGGACTCCGTCTGCCTTGCTGCAGAGAAGCTCGCGGGAATCCTCGTCCACGGGGACGGCACGGGCGCACCTACGCTCACAGACCGCGTGCGCGTCTCGCTTGTGCGCCAGGGTGTGGCTGCCATCCCCCAGGCGGTGCAGCGCCTGGATGTCGATACCACGGGCATTGTGCTCTTCTCGCTCTCCGAGGAGTACCAGCCGGCGTTTGACGCGCTCGTGGCCGGCCACGCCATGCGCAAGCGCTACCTCGCCGAGGTGAGCGGGGAATTTCCGGAGAGCTTGACCACCATCGAGAAGCCCATCGGCCGCGACCGCCACGACGCGCGCCGCATGCGCGTATGCCGGCCGGGGCAGGGGCAGGCAGCCCTCACGCGCGTACGCGTGCTCGAGCGGCGTGCGGCAAGCACGCTCCTTCTCGTCGAGCTGGGCACGGGCCGGCGCCACCAGATTCGCGTACACCTCTCATCCGTGGGCTTTCCCATCATGGGGGACGTGCTCTACGGTGGCGCTCGCGATGCGCGCGGTCTCATGCTGCATGCGCTGGAGGAGGAGTTCGACCATCCGGTGACCGGCGCGCACGTGCTTCTCCGCACCGAGATGCCGCAAAGGTTCCGAGCGTAGCTGGGAGTTGCGCGACTGGGGCTGTGCGCCCGCTTGCAACACCATTTCGACCCATGCAGCGCAAGCACGGTTGCGCGATACTGTTGATGAAGGGGACGCCGTCGCGGTGACGGCGTGACGCCGTTTGCAGTGCGGCGCGTAGAACAGAAAAGAAGCGAGAGGATTCGCCGATGGCTGACACCATGCGTGGCGTGTACACCAACCTGACCGAGATCAGGCGCAATGTCTTCTGCGAGGTGGCGAAGATTGCGTACGAGGGCGGGGAAGACGAGGCGAAGAAGCTCGACGAGCTGCCGTACAAGATCATTCCCGGCGACGTTGCCACCTATCGCGAGAGCGTCTTTCTCGAGCGCGCCATCGTGGGCGAGCGCATCCGCCTCACGCTGGGTCTCCCACTGCAGGGCGTTGACCGTCCCGAGCAGCTCTCCGACGGCCTCGCCGAGGCGGCAAAGCCCGAGACCTACTACCAGCCGCCCCTCATCAACATCATCAAGTTCGCCTGCAACGCCTGCGAGGACAACGTCTACCGCGTGACCAACATGTGCCAGGGCTGCCTTGCGCACCCCTGCCGCGAGATCTGCCCCAAGGGCGCCATCACCTTTGTGGACAAGAAGGCCCACATCGACCAGGAGAAGTGCGTCCACTGTGGGCAGTGCGCCAAGGTCTGCCCGTACCACGCCATCCTCCACAAGGAGCGTCCCTGCGCCTCCGCCTGCGGCATGAAGGCCATCGGCTCCGACGAGCACGGCCGCGCGCAGATCGACTACGAGAAGTGCGTCTCGTGCGGACAGTGCCTCATCAACTGCCCGTTTGGCGCCATTGCCGACAAGAGCCAGATCTTCCAGGTCATCCAGGCCATCAACGCTGGCGACGAGGTCATCGCCGCCGTTGCGCCGGCGTTCGTCGGCCAGTTTGGCGGCAAGGGCAACGTGGGCAAGCTGCGCGAGGCCTTCCACCAGCTGGGCTTCTCGGGCGTCGAGGAGGTGGCGCTCGGAGCCGACCTCTGCACCATCCAGGAGGCAGACGACTACCTGAACGAGGTTCCCGACAAGCTCCCCTTCATGGGCACCTCCTGCTGCCCCGCGTGGTCGGTCATGGCAAAGAAGGAGTTCCCCAAGTACGCCAACTGCATCTCCATGGCGCTTACGCCCATGACGCTTACGGCGCGCATGATTCGCACCCAGCACCCGCACGCCAAGATCGTCTTTGTGGGGCCCTGCGCCGCTAAGAAGCTCGAGGCCATGCGCAAGTCCATCAGGAGCGAGGTGGACTTTGTGCTCACCTTCGAGGAGATGGCGGGCATGATGGAGGCCAAGCAGATCGACTACCTCTCGCTGGCCGACGACAACAAGAGCGACTTCGACGTGGCCTCTGCGGATGGCCGCGGGTTTGCCGTGGCGGGTGGCGTGGCTACCGCCGTTGTCAACGCCATCCACCGTCGCTACCCCGATCGCGAGGTCAACGTGGCAAACGCCGAGGGCCTTGAGGACTGCCGCAAGATGATGAAGGACGCCGTGCGTGGCAAGTACCCCGGCTACCTGCTCGAGGGCATGGCGTGCCCGGGCGGCTGCGTTGCCGGTGCCGGCACGCTGCAGGCCATCAACAAGTCTGCTGCGGCGGTAAAGCGCTACGCCAAGCGCTCGCCGCACGAGAACGCCACCGAGAACGCGTATCGCGTGCTCATCCCGGCGCTTGCCGAGGAGGGTGACGTGGACACCGAGGTCGAGGAGACCTTCGAGGCCCAGCGCCCGGTCGACGGTGAGTAACG
>Ga0256404_1010534_pt1 | contig 12744 bp, 9 predicted proteins | sample RumenRJG_01DNA_FD_185990 | JGI IMG/M metagenome (GOLD analysis project Ga0256404, IMG submission 185990) | Bovine rumen microbial communities from Lethbridge, Alberta, Canada - RJG_01 | ecosystem: Host-associated > Mammals > Digestive system > Stomach > Rumen | place: Canada: Alberta | collected...
TGCTTCCTGCTTATTACCAGGGGCAGTTTCGTGTTCGCCATCTGCAGCCAGATCTATTACGGGGTTGGTCGAAGTACTGTCTGTTCTGGCCTGATACAGAGGATTGACGAGAATCATCCGGTCAGGTCCAAAAATCGTCCCTCTATGGATCTTCCCGCGTATATCGAGAATGGCTTTCCTTTCTGTCTCTGCTTCACGCATCCAACCATCATCATGAGGAAGGATTAGCTGATGCAGATACAGACTCAGAAAAAGGCTACAGTCTCTGTCTGCATCAAGGAAATCATTTAAGAGTGCCATTCCATCTTTATTCTTCTTTGCACGGGCATACAGCCATTTGAAGACCTGCTGTCCTTTCCATGTTGGATCAAAGCATTCCGCAAAATATTGACGATGCTTTGGGTTTTCTGCAATGATTCTATAATAATCCTCCGCCGATATCGTATCCGAAAGCTTAAATATCTTTGTTTGAAAAGTCTGAAGGTAGCGTGTTTTCTTATCCTGGCTTAAGTGAAACGAACTCAAATGTCTCGCCGCTAGGTCTATTGAGAAGTCATTCCAAAGCTGCTCTGAATTGATTTCGGAATCTGGTTTTATGATGCTCATAAGCGACTGCCATGCCTGCTTCATAATGCGGTATTTTAACACCACATATTTCACCAAATCCTCAACATTCAACTGGGCATAACTGCTACTTCCAGTCAGATCTCGAAGCCAAAGAGTGAGTTTTTGCTCCTCCTTGCGTTTCCAGTCTTCCTCTTGCTGTGCACGGGCATACTCCAGTACTTCCGTATATCGGTCTTCCTTTGTCCCATGATAATCAATGAATCCCATGGCCGTTTATCCGCCTTTACTTCGTACTCTTTGTGAACCATCCGGAGCGATGTTTTGTTGCATGGCCGCCTTTCACGCTGAATGTCCAGAGAGAGCCAAACTTCTGTCTGGTTTCCTTCAAAATAGGATCAATACTTTTATCTCCGACAACCCAGAGTGCGCCACCATTGCCGCGCTTATCGATCACTTCCAGGCCCTTGCCTTTCAGAAAATCTGTAAGTGTTCCTTTATCCAGTGTAGGCGTATGACCACCCGTTGATGTTCTACTTCCACTGCTGCCAGTTCCTGTAGTCTGTTGTGTGACCGACGGACGAACATTCCCTGGCACGATTGGAGGTACCTTGACTGGAATTAAGGGTGAACCTTCCCATTCATAGAGAAGAGGGTTCAATTCCTGAAGAAAACGTGATCCACCTTTGCCCCAGTAGGTTATCGTCAAGAGATTTTTTGCTCGTGTCATGGAGACATAGACCAGATTTCTCATCTTAACAATAAAATCTGCCATCTCCTCCGGATCGTCCGTTACGTGCTTAAACGGGAAGTATCCTTCCGCGAACATAGGGATGATCACGCAGTTGAATTCCAGACCCTTTGCGCCATATGCAGTCACAACCTTCACGCCTGGCTTAGCCATTGAAAATGTACTGTCTTTGGTGACCTGCTCATGCGGGATTCCTGCTGACGTCAACCAGTCGCTGAATGTTTTGATCTGACTGTTTTTTGCAGCAATGATTCCAATTGTCAGCTTTGCATTCTCCCTCTGATATGCCTTTACCAGGTTCACTACATATTTTCGCTCAGCAGCCTGATCCTCCAAATGGACAATTTTCGGGAGTTTTCCATCTCTCTCAGGGATAGCGCGAAGGCTCTTGTCATCCTCTGATAGATTTTCATCATTTCTGCTGCGCAGCGACTCTGCCAGAGCTTCGATCTGCTTGGTCGTGCGCATGGATTTTGTTAACTTCTTTGTGGTCGTATCGATGCCAAGAAGTTTTGGTGTCCAGTACCTGTTATAAATCTTCTGGTTCATATCCATGGCAACCATCATGTCTTTTGTATAAAGTCTCATAATGGCTGTCATCTGTGCCATAGACAGGTCCTGTGCTTCATCGATCAGGACATGTTCGAATTTCATTTTCTCCGGGATCAGCTCCGGATGCCGAACTATAAACAACGTCTGATCCGCCCAGTCTCCCTGACCAGTCCTTTCAAGATACTTACAGTAAAACGTATAGAGCTGATATGCGGTGACACGATCCGAAGCGCTCATACGTATCTTGCTGCCACGTCCCCTTCGTGGGAGAGCGAGATAGTAATCCAGATCATCTGTCCAGACATTCATTTCTTTCATCCAGTCAAATTCCTCGACCCAGAAAGAAGGATCCACATCATGAAAACGGTGTTTCCCATATTTCGTCTGGTGCTCGCTCAGAACCCTTTTCACATTTGTAAGGCGAATCTCTGCCCCGGCTTTGTTGTTATACGGATACTTTCTTCTCGGTGCTGCACCAGCCTGTACTAATAGATCATAGATGCTTTTAATATACGAATTGATCGTGCTGACAACCACGCCGTCTTCTGGCTGTCCATTGACGTGCAAAAACTCTTGCATCGTTGAAACCAGGGTGTTCTGAAAAGTGAATATTCCTACTTTGTTTTTGGCATCTGCGCCATATTTTTCCAGATACTTCTGTGCAAGTGCCATCAATACAAGGCTTTTTCCGGCTCCTGCGTAGCCCTTCACCATCAACGTCCGGTTTCCTGTATATTTCAGGCATGCCTCCTGCTCGCTTGTCAGCTCAATTTCCTGATGATAAACATCATAGATCTTGTCAGCCATTCGCTAACACCTTCTATCTTCAAATATCAAAATCAGCCAGAATATCATCCATATCCAGATCTGTAAAATCACCAAATGGATCATCATTTATATTGATATCTCCTGCTCCGCCAGTATCAAGTTCAGGAATCTTTATCCCGTCGTCTGCTTTTTTCCATTCACTGGCAACGCTTTCCCAAAACGCTTTGTTAATCATAGAAATTCTCCTGATCCTCGTAAAAAATCGCATTCCGGCAATAGTCTATATGCGGGCAGAACATGCATGTCGTTTTTACAACATCTTTCCGGCCTACAATTTCTTCCTCGTTCGTTGCCTCCATGACTTCGTAAAGATTCATGCCTTTTCTGCCATCCGGCGTCAAAAGCTTTCCATATCTGCCAATCGCCATCGCGCGGACCTGTGGATTCGGATAATGCAGCTTAATACGCTCATCCGTATAAAAGAACCCGCCGCATTCGGTTCGATTCCCGTAGTCCATATCGTTCTCACGCCGGTCATATGACATGTAGTCGTATACTTGGCGTTTTTCCACCTTTCGAAGACCCGGAAACAGTTCCATGACATTTCGATACACCTGGTCAACTGTCATGCCCTTATCCTTCATCAGATTATAAATGGCAGAAATAAACGCATTCAGCGCATAATTCTGCTGGAAATCAGAAGAATAAGTAGGATATTTCTCTACCACATAGCCCAGGACATACTTCATAGGGCATACAGCGTAATCCATCTTGGCTTCTTTGATCGTGTCTGATGGCATCTTGTCGTTATCGTATTCGTCAACTCTTTCCCGTCCATACACGGCATCAGCCACCCGAGAAAATGTGATCTGATGGCGGCGGGCGCGTGAAAGATTCTGCCCAGTAGCACTCAGAATCAGCTTGATGTACGGTGAAGGGGCTAGTAGTTTTTCTCCAACGGTACTAACCCAGGAAACTGTCACATCCTTATTCTTCAGTGCCACATACATAAAGTACCGGTTGCAGATCGCGGTTGATTCCATAATCTGCATCATGTTAATAAGCAACGGATTCTGAGTTCGCTTATAGCAGTCATGTATGACCGGTGCCGTGAGTGGCCATATATATTCCTTGTTTCCACCAGGCATGGCATTGACGTCACACATGCACACATGAACTTTACTGTTGTTCTTAATGCATGCAGCATCGATCTGATACATCGGATATACAAGTCCGATTCTGTTTGTTTGTATTTCTCCTTCCTCGAATCTGCCGCACAGAAACAGATTCAGGGCATTGGCAATGTCCGAAGGAGCCACTCGTGCATCAAATATGCCCGGCTGACCCAATTTTTCAAATATATCCCCGACGATGGCCCGCTCCTCGGCGTACATCTCATTCGAAACTTCATATCTTCTCAGGATTTGATCCAGCTTATTTATGTGTTCTGACACCCGGATCACCTGATTGTTCTGAAATAAGTCGGAAGCCATGTCCAGCAGTTGCCGTATCAACGACAGGATCACATCCAGCTTTTCTGTCTCTACGGCAAACATACTGAAATTGGCCAGCGGATTCCCGATAGCCTCTTGCCATCTTGCAACAGATTCTTCCGGATCCAGATCCATAAGGAACGGATCGATAGAATCCTTGCGAATCTTCTTCAGCAGCTCAATCCGTGCCGACCACTCATCAACTGTATGGCAACCTGTAAAAAATGGCAGCAAATATGTCAGATCCTGCAAATACTGTCTGCCGGATGTCCCGTTGACCGAAAGCCATCCGGAGGAGAAGCACTCGATCAGACTGTCTTCATCCAGGATGATGGTCTGGCGTTCTTCGTCCCACATCTGATTTAAAACATTGACAAACTGTCCGATCGGATAGGAGAGGATCTTTCGGTCCCCATATTCTTCCGGAAAATAATCCTTCAAAATCTTGTTCGCCGTTTTATAGTCAGATGAGTAGATAGAGTAACCATGGCTGCGAATATTCTTTACATCGTTCACAAATTCCATGACTGATGCATATTCCCTCACCTGCAGCCTATCAGGACTGGAAATATCCTTCTTTCCTTCAAAAAGATCCCCATAAGGATCCGGCCATGAAGATTTCTCCATATGCCAATTGACTTTCAATGGATATCCGCGCTTTTCAGAATAAGTTTCATCCCAGATTTCATAAACAAACGGATAGCGCTCGTCATACGGAATCAGGAATATCACTCTGTACCCGGCTTTCTCCAGGGAACAAATAATCTTTTCCTGTAATGGCGTAATGTAGTAAAGCCCGTGAAAAACAATAGCTTCTGTGGTTGCGAAAGAAGCCTCTGTACGGAACGCTTTGCGAAGGATCGGTTCCCACGTTTCCTTCGTGTTATGCCTTGCGCAATCCTTCCTGAATGCCTGAATAACCGGATCCTTTTCAATCAGGTACTTCCATGCTCCCAACATCAGATCCAGGTTTCTCTCACCGTCTGACACAAGATGCTCTGGTCTCACATCTGCCTGTTCAAGCAGAATAATTGCAGATAAAATGGAGCCCAAATTTCGCATACATCCAATCAGCCAATTGGTCTCCTTCTTATCCCCGGCGGCAGTGTTCAGCTTCTGACGGACATATTCCGAGAGCAGAATCATCTCGCCGAATTTACCCTGATCTGACCCCCAGTCTCCGTATACAGCCTGTGCCAGATTATGAAACTCCGTTACCAGCATCCGGTTGTCGTTGGCAAAAATTCCATTTACAAAATCCCGAGCTTGCGTACCGATAAGACCCTTTCGAAGATCTGCCGACACTGTTACCTGTGGAAAGTATCGGATCTCCTGAAAGAGCTTGCTCTCACCCAATTTTGTGAGGTCGGTATAGGTATAAATCTCTCTACTCATAATCGACACCCACCTCCTCGATCAGGCTTGCCCATGTATTATCATTTTTAGAGTCCGGCACGATGCAAATCAGGTTATGGATCGCACGTGTCATCGCGACATACAGAATCCTCGTCTCCTCCCGCTTGGAACTTGCAGCGTCAATCTCTTTTAACTCCGCATAGAGGCTATTCCTCATCGCAGGATATTTTAGCCTTCGATTCTTTCTCTCTTTGTCACCGGTATAATTCCATCCAACCCGACGCCCAACAGGATCGATAATGATCTCCGTCTGATCCCATGTCGGGAATGTACGGTTTGTAAACGGAATAATAACGGTATCGAATTCCAGCCCTTTTGCCTTGTGTACCGTCATACACAGAATCGTCCGATAAAGATTCTGTGACTGTTCTTTGTCGGTAACAACTTCTGCCTCGGTTTCCTCGCGATTTGTTGCAATATTAAGCTTCAGGAACTTGTAAACATCATAGATGCTGACCTTGTCACCACTGAGATTTCTTTCCAGAATCTCCATTAGCTTTTCAAGATTTGCCTGATACTGCAATGCATCGGAAAATGTTGCTGCATTGCATCGGTTTTCTCCCCAGCCTTGTGCGCGCCTCCTCGCCTTGGAGTTCTGTATATAGTGATCAATAAGCGCATCATCGTCCTGTATTTCCTTTAAGACTGCCAGGACCGGTCTGAGTCTAAGCTCCTTATGATATTTCTTCCAATTTGTCTGATCCAGAAAACGATCCAGATAAGAAACCAGATTCTCATAGTCCCCGTGCAGGTGTTCCATGTCATTTATGTTGATCGGATCGATTTCACCAGCATAGGGTGTCAGCAGGTAATTAAATATGTATTTCGGCTCATCACTGAAAAGGAAAGATGAGACCATAATGTAGAAGTCCCGAACCGCATCACTGGCATAAAAGCTCCCGTCTCTTTGGATTTCCGCAGGGATCTGGTTTTTACGCAGAATCCTGGACAGCTGGCGCAATTCGTTGTTAGATCTGGTCAGCATCACAACCCGTGTCTTTTCGTTAGCAGGCTTTCCTGATTCCTCAACCCTGGCGACCAGTTCATTCAGCGAATCACTAGCAATGCGAGCAATCTGATCCTCTGCCTGCGTATCCATTTGACTACTCTTTTTGCCATGAACCATCCGCATGCTGCCCGGATCCTGGTTAAAAGGGATTACCGGTTTGTCATACTGCAACTGCCCCATCTGACCCCAGACTTTAAAATATTGATCCATCCGGTTTAATACAGATGCCGATGTGCGATAGTTATTGACCAGCGTATATTCCTTCGGAGAATCGATATGCATCTCCTGCATGTCTCTCTTCAGGACAAAGAAAGCCTGATCTGTTGCTCCACGGAACCGGTAAATGCTCTGTTTCACATCACCAACAACGAAGAGAGCAGGATTTAACAGCTTAATCATGAGGCATGCCACCATGATCTGTGAGAGATCTGAATCCTGGAACTCATCAATGAACAGATACTTCATGGTGATATCCGGTTTCGGCAGCACATCACTCTGAAGTACTTCCTGCAGATCTCGCATAATATCATCAACGGAAACCGCCTCATTTTTCCGCTTTATATCGAAATAGTCTTCATCCAGCTTTGTCAGGATGCCAGTCATGACCTTTTGAAACGGCTCTGAGCCCACATCGATCGGCTTGCCCCAATCCATACGTCCGACATCACGATGTGAAATACCCAGCTTTGCAAAACCATTCCAAAAGTCACCGACTATGGAATTGGCACGATAAAAGGGCACTCCCAGTTGATCAAGAACTTTGTGATTTTCATCGATCATGCCATCGATCACATCTTTGATCAGTTCCCTACGTTCATACTGGAAAGAGCGAATGGCAAGATTCTTTGTAAAACTTTCGCCGATGCCATATTCCTTCAGCATAAAGTAGGCAAAGCTGTGAATTGTAGAGACGTTCATCTGAGACTGTTCTTCCACCCAGCGGAGATAGCGCTGATTTCCGGTCAGTTTATAGCGAGTCATCAACGCATCCTGAAGCCTCTGGTTCATCTGCTCTGCAGCGTCATTTGTGAATGTGATCATAAACACTTCCGCCAGATGCAGATCCGGCTGCGTATGGAGCAGATACATGATACGGTCTATCATAACCGTAGTTTTTCCCGTTCCAGCAGAGGCCTGAACTATAATGTGTTTATCTGCCTGGCAGTGTTCTACTTTGTACTGGGCAGCGTTAAACATCGGACATACTTCTTCCAAAATGTCCACCAAGCCATCTCTATCTTGACCGTCAATTACAATGCCGTCATTGTCGTAATCAAACGCATATGCCTGCAAAAGAAAGGCATCGGAAAAAGACCGAAAGCGATCTTTCAGCATGGTTACATCCGTCTTTTTCCCAAACCAAAGGACCTTGATTCCGGTTTTCAGCCAGGTATTGATCCTTTCCTGATACTCCGTGATCTCCTGATTACAGAGCAGGATAGAGTATTTAGGTTCCATATAATCGCCCCAATGCAGTTTTTAGTATTCCGCAAACTTCAAGTGACCAATTCCTTGGATCGATATATTTCCGTTGGTTACATGAAGCCAATTAAACCCTAACATCTACTCACCCCCCCATTAATTTCGTTTACTTTCTACTAATCTCGGTTTACATACTCGAATAATGAGCCACAAAGTTTTCTTGGCTTATTCTTAATCATTGTCTGGTAGATTATCCCCTTACTATCTTGCCAAATAACAATTCCATCAATATGTGTTTGCTCTATCACATACCAACCGGCAGGAACATCATTGAACTCTCTTTCAGAGACAGTGATCCTCACAACATCGAGTGACTTGGCTGAACACACTCCTGTCAGTTCGTGTCCATAATATGATGCAGCTCCCAATTCAGTTACATATTCACGATAATCCGGTGCAAACTTTACGTTCAATTCTTTTTCAGCAGTTGAAATAGCCTCCGGGGCAGCTCCCTTAAACGAAATAAATGCCTCTTTTTCCTTCAGAGCAGTAATAACAGATTTCATTACATTGCCTCCTGCGCCATTTTCAAAATAGCATTCCAAAACTCTTTCTTTTGTGCATTCCATGCCGCATCAGTTACATTCTTTCCTTCATCAGCCCAATGCAAAATACTATAGTTCGCTTTTGAGTGATGTTCGGCGTTCGTTAAGATCGCCAATGGAGAATCTGCCTTCATTCCAATATGATGTAACTCATACGGCATACCTGTAGAGTCAATCGGAGCAAGGCCTGCCATCACTCTTTGCACATTTGTACGCCCCATATCATCAACTAATTTCCAGTTAATTTCTCTCAAGAACACCCATGAACCATCAGCTAACTGCGTAGGGGCAAGAGAAGCTTTTTTGTAAATGTTATATTCTGCCGTTGAATGAAGACTCTTAATAGCCTCTAATGGCCACTTAGATTCTCGTTGGATGGCTGCAACCTCATTCATTGTAAGGCCGTTCAATGTTGCACCCTTTAATGCTAATGCTTCTTTACCACCGCCAATAACCGCTCCTGAAATAGCGCCCCATTTGAAGCCTTCACTCGCTGCCAATGCACCTGCCTTCAGAGCTTGATCCATATCCTGTGTTTGATATCCTCTGGCAATAGCGGCAGTCGCAAAGCTAAGCGCCCCTGACTCCAAGGCAAATGTTGTGGCTGTTGTCGCAGAAGCCGCAAATATAACGCTGACCGCAGGCGCTACACCTGCTGTCGCTACCGATACGGTGACACAAACCAGTATCACGCCGGTTCCAACTGCAACATTCTTTATGATTTGATCGTATGTATCATCATAAATTTCTTCGAGCGGGACTACCGTAGTCTGGCCATCATCACCTAAAGTAAATACGTATCGTGTTCCCTGAAATGCTTGTTCCAATTCATCCACTGTGTATCCGAAGAACACATTGGATTTAGAATTATATGCCAGTTCTTCGATGTATTCCTCTGATAAGTAGATAGCATCGACCTTTTCTACGAAATAATCTCCGTCACTTAACTCATCAATCAAATCTTCATATACGGTATTCTCGACATACGTTAATAACGCCGGATCATTTAACCCCGAAAAGTTAATATCCTCAGCACTTCCAGATTCAGGTGTCTCTATTGCTGCTTCTTCAGAGACCACCTCCGCTGCCTCTGATGTAGCCACTGACGCATCGGAATCTTCTTTTTCTTCAGAAACACTCTCGGTATTTGACTTCTGCACTGTTTCAGAAGATGTCTCTGTAGATGACATATTGATGGAGTTACCGCAACCAACTAAAACAAGCGAAAGGCTTAATACAAACGCTATAATTCTTTTCATATGTTACGCCTCCCCATCCTTTTTCTTCTTAAGATTTTTACCTATGATAGCAGCCACACTGACAACCACAATTGAGCCAACTGCAATCGGTATTGCAGGAGATGAATCCTTATCCTGACTTTCTTCATCCGCTTCGCCAGAAGTATCAATGTTGTCAGGAGTATTCACATCAGTATCATCCTGATCCGATACTATTTCCTGAACCTCAGTTGAATCACTGTTGCTTTCTTCAGCCGCTACAGATTCATCTATTGATGTTGCTTCTGTTTCCGTTTCCGTCTCTTCTACTGTTGTTTCAATTACTACTGGATCAATAATGGAGCCATCCTCTGCAATTGTCGAACCATTGGCTACTCTGTCACGAATCTCGCTGATTGATAGCCCAGTAACCATATACGCCTTTAATATCTCATCATTTCCAACATATATTCTCTTCGTCGTTTCTTTGCCTGTTGATTCATTCGTTACTGTGATTGTATAAATACCTTCTTTGGTGAACTGATCACCATCCTTAGCTGCCTTATTTTCACGAATGTCTTCTGTTAAGCTTGTCGCACCTGGTGCAAGTACTTCACGTACATAGCTCAGATGCAGATACTTTGATCCAGCAAGATCCAAGTAAAAACCATTAGGTGCGATTGCATTATTCGAAAGCTCTGATGTTGTTTTCAGATCCCTAGGGAAAAACATACTATTTGAGTTCCGTACAGAGAATTTGAAATAAATCCTATAATGGGACTCTCCCGGAAGGATTGATGCACCAAAAACAACTGTTTTATCATGCTTAATTGCATAATCAAGAGCTACTTCGTAGTCTCCCTCCTCAAACAGTTGTACCTTGGTATCGGCGCCAGGAGTTGCACTTGCAAGCAGATAATTGCTATAAATCTGAGCTTTTTCCTTAACGTTTTCGCTGTTGCACTTTCTAATTATTAAAGCTCCATACCCGAAGTCTGTTGTTGGAGTTTCGAAGTACTGATCATATCCAGCTGTATCAGCTTCAATTTTCAGAGCGGAATTATTGTTTAACTGGTCGAGTGTTTGCTGTAAGTTAAACCACAGAGATACCTGATCACCTGTGTTCTTGAGGAAGATAACATTTCCATCTTTATCCAGTGATGTGTCTGTATATCCGCTTACAAAGAACTGTCCCAAATCCCAACCGTAATGAGGATCACCCTTTTTCATTTCAGCAGCGCCTTGGTATCCATCGAATTTCTCTGTTCGAACTCTTGAACCAAGATTGTATTTCTTTGAATTGGAACTCAGGTTTATCTTATTTGCGGACGAATCATATGCATGGAACTCATACACTTCAACACATTTCTTCGATTCATATTCATCTTTGTTCCAAAACAATATTTTCGAGCTGCTCACCTTTCGGCTAAGCTCGTAAGCTACAATCACACGATAATAGCAGCCCTCTACTAACTGAACATCCGTTGTCTGATAGAAATCTGTTTTTCCATTCGTATCAGTTTCAAAAACATTCGTTGATATATACGCCGTAACCCATACATCACGGTCCTTAGATGTCTGTACGATCAGAGCACCTTTTCCAACTTTTTCACCAATGGAGATATAATCAACTTTCTTGTCTCCATCACTCACTAAATGCCAGCTATCATCGGCGGCCGTAAGTAAGCTGTCATCATATAAATAAGACAGGGACAAGTTAAAGTCTGTGGTTTGGTCAAGATAGTCTTTCTTCACTTCAAAATCAGGAATTCCATTACTATCAACAGATGAATACTTTTCACCATTTACAGTAAGAACGCCTATAGGATTTGCTTTACTCTCATTTTCAGCTGAAGAATACTCATAATCGCTGTCCTGATCCAATTCGTATACTACCGGGGTAATTGTTTGATCTGTCCCTTTTGCATATACAACATTTGTTACAGGCAGTAATAAGCTCACAGCCAATGAAGTAGCAACTACTCCAGTTGCAAATCTTCTCAACACACCATGTTTCATAATCTATACGCTCCCCTGTTTTTGTTTTTCCGATGTAGTATTATTTCTCCAATTTCGATATTCTCCGGTGGTCACTCGCTTATCCCCCGGCTTAATTGCGTCAATTGGAATAGCCCATTCTCTCCCAAGCTTTGCCGCTCCATCGATTCGCCCTTCCGCACAGTAAACCTGTATTCTACGTGGCGAAACATTCCACTTCTCCGATGCTTCTTTTATTGAAATATACCCTTCGATCATAGCAGGTCTCCTAAAAGCAAAAAGACACTACCGATTGGAAATCAGTGGTGTCTTCAACGTACAATTGGGTGCCATCTCAGGTTCCCAAAGCTCCAATATTCAGTTCAAATTATATTCTTTTGAACGAAGGATTTCAATTTACTAAAGGCTTTTTACCTGATAGGTGACCAGTATTTTGTGCACCTATTTTATGTATCGGAGGCAGCCTCTCAGCTGCCTCGCCTTGGTCACTATCAGATATCTTCGCAAACCTTCTTGTGATTGCAGATTCCCTGTGACTCCAGAATTCCATCCAGATACTTGATGCTTCTTTCATATCTCTCGCCATTATCCATCCGGATCCAGATATTCTCACTATACGGGCATACCTCAATTGCCAGGATATGTTCCACATTAAAGTACTCCTGTCCAATTAAAACAAACTGTGCCATCACTCCTCCTCTCACAGGCTCTCTTCCTTGCCCTAGGCCTTCGCTTTCACCTTGGTCTTCGGCTTCTCTCCCGCAACCTTAGCTGCCGTATCCTTCGCCAGCCGATCGAGCTGGCCCAGTGCTGATTCCTTACTCATAAGCCTTTCCAGTAGTTTCCTGTCATCCGCAGTAATGGCTGATCCTGTTTTTGCCCCGGCTGCAGACAGGTTTTCTTCAACGCTCTCCGTAATGATCTGTTCCTGATAAAATGCCTTCTCCAA
>Ga0256404_1010535_pt1 | contig 12744 bp, 8 predicted proteins | sample RumenRJG_01DNA_FD_185990 | JGI IMG/M metagenome (GOLD analysis project Ga0256404, IMG submission 185990) | Bovine rumen microbial communities from Lethbridge, Alberta, Canada - RJG_01 | ecosystem: Host-associated > Mammals > Digestive system > Stomach > Rumen | place: Canada: Alberta | collected...
CCCTCTCGGAGATCTTGGAGGAACCAAGGTCGAAGTAAATGGTAGCGGAGGAAGGAACGGTGTTGTCAACATAGATGGTCTCGGGTTTGCGGGACTCGAGCTCTGCGATCCTGTTCCTGAGGGCTGCGTTCTCCTTCTCGAGCTCGGCTACCCTGTTCTTGAGAGCGTTGTACTGATCCACAGTGAAGGGAACGGGAACAACGACAGGGGTAATGGAGCTGTGACGGTCGAAGTTGGTCCTGCCAAGGTTGAAGATGAGGCCGAGGGTAGCAGAAACAGGCCAGTAGTACCTGTCGTTCTCAACACCAGCAGCTGCGTACTGGGGAGCCTTGGTCATCATAGCCTGGAGGTCGAGGAAGAGGTCAACATGCTTTCCAAGACGGAAATCATTGAGGATACCGGCATTGATTACGAATTCCTGATCCCAGCCAGCCTTGTCGTCGAGCTTAACCCAGTTGCCACCGAAGCCAGCGTAAGGGATGATATCCCAGAAGCGGGTCTCCTTGTAGCCGGAGAAAGCGTTGGACATGTTCCACATGAGGTCGACCAAAGCGGAATTCTGCTTGTAGGAACCGAAGTCATTTCCACGGGAAGAGTTGGTAAGGCCTCTCCAACCGATGCGGGCACCTACTGAAGGGGTGAACCACTTGCCAAGGTTGACGGTAGTAGCGAGACCGCCCTTTCCGGCAGCGTTGTCAATGGAATAAAGGCCAGCGTTGTAACCAGCACCAAGACCGATGAACCAGTTGTCACCGAACCTGTTGGTCTCATAGGAGCCGCGAACGATGTTACCGTTCTCGTCACGGTTGTTGTTCTCCTGTGCGGAAGCACTGAAAGAAACACCGAGGAGAGTTGCAATTGCAATTGCTCCCAAAATAGTTTTTAAACTTTTCATGTTTTATTAGAATAAGAATTAATTTGTAAATATTCGCTTATATCCTTCCGGACAGCCATAGGCTATTCCACATATTTCGTGCAAATGTATAAATAAAAATCTAAATACACAAGATTCTCATAAAATTTCTTCTCTACCATCCGGGATTTGCAAACATGGCACGATGAATGTAATTTTGTCTGTGTAAACCCTGACATTCTGGCAAGTCATCTGCCGGTATCGGAAATTGGTTGGACATGAAATTCAGACTGGAATCGGCATACAAGCCGTCCGGCGACCAGCCGGAGGCGATAGAGGGGCTTTGCAAGGCCCTCTCACAGGGTGTCCCGGATGTCACCCTCCTGGGCGTGACGGGATCGGGAAAGACCTTCACCATGGCAAACGTAATAGAGAGGCTTCAGAGACCGGCCCTCGTCCTGAGCCACAACAAGACCCTGGCCGCCCAGCTGTATGGAGAATTCAAATCCTTTTTCCCCGCCAATGCGGTGGAATATTTCGTGTCCTACTACGATTATTACCAGCCCGAGGCCTACATCCCTTCCACTGACACCTACATAGAAAAGGACCTCAGCATAAACGACCAGATTGACAAGCTCAGGCTCAGCGCCGCCTCAGCCCTCCTTTCGGGAAGGAGGGACGTGATAGTAGTTTCAAGCGTCTCCTGCCTCTACGGCATTGGAAATCCAGAGGACTTCCATTCCCAGACGATTAATATAAGGAATGGTGAGACCAGGAGCCTGACCCGTCTTCTCTACCAGCTCGTGGACGCCCTCTATTCCCGAACGGAGACCGATTTCAAGAGAGGGACCTTCCGTGTACGGGGAGATACCGTGGACGTTTATCTCGGAGGGGCCGACGATGCAGTCAGGGTGGAATTCTTCGGGGATGAGGTGGAGAATCTTTCAATCATTGAGCCTTCGACCGGAGCGAGGATAGAAGACGTGGAAGAAATCTCCATCTACCCTGCAAACAACTTCGTCACCACGAGGGAAAGGGCGGCCAGGGCGGTAAGCGAGATCCAGGACGACCTGAAGGCGCAGCTGTCGTATTTCGAAGAAATAGGTAAGGGGCTGGAGGCGAAAAGACTAAGGCAGAGGGTGGAAAATGACCTCGAGATGATAAAGGAAATGGGATACTGCCCGGGAATCGAGAACTATTCCAGGTATTTCGACGGAAGGAAACCCGGACAGAGGCCGTTCTGCCTCATAGATTATTTCCCAAAGGATTTCATCACATTCATCGACGAAAGCCACGTGACCCTTCCCCAGATCAGGGCCATGTACGGAGGCGACCACTCCCGTAAATCCGTCCTGGTGGAATACGGTTTCCGCCTTCCGGCTGCTTCCGACAACAGGCCGCTTACCTTTGACGAATTCGAAGGAGTGACGGGGCAGAAGGTGTATGTGAGCGCCACCCCGGCAGATTACGAACTCGGCAAGAGCGAAGGACTGGTCGTGGAACAGGTCGTCAGGCCGACAGGCCTGCTTGACCCTCCCGTTGAAGTAAGGCCTACGAAAAACCAGATCGACGATCTCGTGGAAGAAATCCGCAAAAGGGCCGAAGCGGACGAAAGGGTACTTGTCACGACCCTGACCAAAAGGATGGCCGAGGAACTGGACGAATATCTCACCAAGATCGGCATCCGATGCAGATACATCCATTCCGACGTCGATACCACGGAAAGGGTTGAGATAATCGAGGATTTCAAGAACGGACTTTTCGACGTACTGGTGGGCGTGAACCTCCTCAGGGAAGGGCTTGACATCCCGTCAGTTTCACTGGTGGCGATCCTGGATGCCGACAAGGAAGGTTTCCTCCGATCGGGAAGGGCCCTCACCCAGACCGCAGGAAGGGCGGCAAGGAACATCCACGGCCTGGTGATAATGTATGCCGACACGATAACCGACTCAATGGAGGAGACGATCCGCGAGACAGACCGCCGCAGGCGCAAGCAGATGGAATACAACAAACTTCACGGAATCACACCGAAACAGGTGGAGGTCAGGTCCAACGCCCTCGTACTCGAACTGTACAAGGATTCCGGCAAGGAGAAAAAGGGCTGGCCGGGGCAGACCGGGCTTGTCAGTGCCGAAGATTCGGTGTCCAACCCGAGATATATCCCCTCCCCCACGGAACTTGGAAGGGGAACCGTATCGGTCGGTCTCGGCCAGGATTCCGTCAGGGAGGAACAGACAGCATACGAATCCGGCTTCGTCAAAGCCGACCTTGCGGCAGTCCTGCAGGATCCGGTGATCCGTTCCATGAGCAGGGACCAGGTCGAAAAGATGGTCGCGGAAGACAGGAGAAGGATGGAAAAATCCGCTGCCTCGCTGGATTTCGCTCAAGCCGCCCGCTACCGCGACGAGATGTGGGCCTTGCAGGAATATCTCAAGGTCTGGAAAGAAAAATAGATTTTTTCCTTATATTTAGAGTCGGTTTTTTTGCGACGCCATGGATGTCATAGACCAGAAGTTCCCCCATTATGACGAATCCGGACGGGAAGTAGTCCGGAAGGCCTATGCCCTGGCCCACCGCGTCCTTTCTGGGGAGACGAGGAGTGACGGGCATCCCTTCATCGAGCATCCGATGGGGGTGGCCCTCATCGTTTCCGACGAACTCGGCCTCCCTGCCGAATGCGCCGCCGCCGTCTTCCTCCATGAAGCGACCAGCAGGCATCCGGACACCGACATATCTTCCGCAGGTTTTTCACCGGACATCTACACGATGGTGGACGGTCTCAACAAGATTGCAACCATCAAGCCGAAAGACACCAGGCTAGAGGCCGAGAACTACAAGAAACTGATCGTCCAGTACTCACGCGACCCCAGGGTGACCGTGCTCAAGATTGCCGACAGGCTGGAGGTGATGCGCAGGCTGGACATCTTCCCGAAGTCTTCTCGCGAGAGGAAGATCCTCGAGACCCTGATGCTCTATATTCCACTGGCCCACCAGCTAGGGCTTTACAACATAAAGAGCGAACTTGAGGACATTTACTTCCGTTTTGCGGAGCCAGAGCAGTACAGGGCCATCACCAACAAGTTGAAGGCCACCGAGAAAGACCGCATCAAACTTACTGAGGAGTTCATCCGGCCTCTGGAGAAAAAACTCTCCGGCGAAGGAATCGCATACAAGCTGAAGATCCGCACCAAGACCGCCTGGTCCATCTGGAAAAAGATGCAGAAGCAGAAAGTAGGCTTCGAAGGTGTTTACGATGTTTTCGCCATCAGGTTCATTATCGACTGCCCCCAGGACAGCACTGTCGAGAAAGACCTGTGCTGGAAGGTGTATTCGTATGTGACCGAAGAGTATGAACCCGACACGTCCAGGCTCAGGGATTGGATTACCAACCCGAAACCCAACGGCTATGAATCCCTCCATATCACTGTCAGGAACAAGGACGGAGCCTACATCGAGGTCCAGATCCGGACCAGGAGGATGGACGAGGAGGCTGAGAACGGCAATGCTTCCCACTGGGCATACAAGGGAATTCGCCACGAGGAAGCGATGGACAAATGGCTCACTTCTGTCAGGAATGTCCTCGAACACCCTGGGAAGGTAAATCCAGAAGATGTACCCCAGCCTCCGGGCAAGGAAATCTTCGTCTTCACTCCTTCCGGAGAATTGAGGATACTCCCCTCCGGCTCGTCCGTGCTGGATTTCGCCTTCCACATCCATTCCGGACTCGGATGCCGCTGCACCGGAGGGAAGATTAACGGCAAAGCCGTCTCCATCAAGGAAAAGCTCAGCACGGGAGACGTGGTGGAGATAATGAGCGGGAAGAACCAGAAGCCCTCCCAGGACTGGCTCAACTTCGTCGTGACCTCAAAGGCAAGGAACAAGATCAGGCAGGAGCTGAATGAAGAGGAATTCAAAAAGGCCTCCCAGGGCAGGGAGCTCCTCGGCAGAAGGCTCAAGAACTGGAAATTGGAATTCCCTGACGAGTATGTCACCGAATTGCTGAAAAAACTCAAGTTCAGTTCCCTCAATTCCTTCTACGCCGCCGTCTCCGACGGGACGGTAACCTTGGATTTCATTAAGAACTATATCCTGGACCATGCATCGATGGTCCGTGAGAACATCGAGCAGGCGAAAGCCGAGTTCGCGGCCTCCGGGACGAAGAACTGGGAAGACAGCCACACCTCCGATGACATCCTCGTAATCAATGCCAGGGACCTGAAGGGACTGGACTACAAGATGGCCAAATGCTGCCATCCGATTTTCGGAGACGACGTATTCGGCTTCGTAACGAGGACCGAGGGGATCAAGATACACAGGATCTCATGTCCCAACGCTTCCAGGCTCCTGAGCCTTTATCCATACAGGATCCAGAAAGTCCGTTGGGCGGAGACGCCATCCGGAGGCAGTTTCCAGGCATCCCTGAGGATCGTTTCATCCAATGATTCCCTGGTCATCAACAAGATCATGGATATCGTGAATGTCTTCAAAGCCTCGATCCGTTCCTTCAACGTCAATGAAAACCAGAGAAACGGGACCTATGAGATCCTCCTGAAGATTTCGGTTCCATCGAATACGGAACTCGACAAGGTGGTTTCACAGATCCGTCTCATCAGGGGAATATCCAAGGTGTCGAGAAACTGACGGTTTCTCATTTCCCTTTGTTCTTGCTCCGGGCGTTGAGAGCCGCCTGGAATTCCCTGGCATTGCGGGAATGCTCCTGTAGGGTAACCGCAAAGCGATGGCTTCCATTGAAGTCGGGACTGGCGCAGAAGAAAAGATACCCATGCCTGTCGGGATTCAAGACCGCATTAAGGCTGGCCTTGGTAGGGACGCATATCGGTCCGGGGGGCAGTCCTTCATGGAGGTATGTATTGTATGGGGAATCCACGGTCAGGTGCCTGTTCAGCACCCTGTTAAGCTTATAATCGAAACAGAAGGCGACGGTGGGATCTGCCTGCAGCTTCATCCCCTTGCGCAAGCGGTTCAGGTACACACCGGCTATCTTCGGGAATTCGGGTTCGTAATTGGATTCCCCGTTGACGATGGAGGCCAGTATGCTGACTTCTATCTGGCTGAGTCCCAAGGCTTCCGCCTTCTTCTTGTTTTCATCGGTCCAGAATGCGTCGTATTCGGCCTTCTGCCTTTCCAGGATTTCCTCTACCGATGCCGTCCAATACATCTCATAGGTATCCGGCATGAACAAGGCGAAAACCGTCCGGGGAGAGAATCCGTATTTAGCCAGGATATCCCCGTCGACAAGGGCGGAAGCAACCGCGGCGGAATCCACCATCATCTGGCCGGATATCCTCCGTGCTATCGTCCCCTTGTCCCTGAGCGTCCCGGACAGGACCAGCCGGCACGGAGTCTGCCAGCCCGAGGAGAGCATCCTTGCGACATAAATGCTTGAATTGGAAGGATCGACCTGATACCGCCCCGGCTTTATCCTTCCGGCGACATCCTCTTTCCTGAAGGCGCGGGAAAGGCTGCGGGGACGTATGACTATGCCCGAAAGGGAGTCGGCCACCTGCGCGGCCGTTGTTCCCGGATAAACATACAGGACCTTCGTCCTGCTGAAGTTGGGCACACGGTGGTCGATGATGAAACCGGCGGCGAAGACGCCGAGGCAGGCAATCACTCCAGAGAGAATCGCCACGATGGGAATGACTATATTCTTTTTCATGGTCCTGGACTATTCCGGTCTGAGCAGTATCGTATCTCCTTCGAGGGGTCGGTAGCCTTCCGGGAAACCGTTGAGTTTGATGATGGAACTCATCCTTACCCCGAACCTCTGGCAGATTTCCCTGAGGTCCTCGTCGTCGCTGTCGACGATATACTTATCCAAACCCTTGGCCGCCTTGCTCTTCTTCGCCTGAAGGTATACTATGGTGCCGGGTGCGAGTTCCTCCTCGGAAGAAAGGTCGTTGAACCTGAGCAGTTCCTTCAGGAAAAGCTTGTAATTCTTCGCTATGGAGGAATAGGTCTCGCCTTCGGAGGAACTCAGGAAGGGCACTCCGTTGCGGGAATACATCTGCCTGGTCATGGAAAAGCGGAATTCCTCAGCCCTGACAGGCTTGGGTTCCTCGATGCTCAGGGGAGAATCGGGAATCCTGTCGGTCAGGCCTTCGAATTCTTCTTCAATTTCCTCCCTCACAGTCTTCTTCACCGGTTTTCCATGCTTCCTGCGCCTGTAAACCCGGTCCTTCCTGTCGGACACGGGAAGTTGGATTTCCTCCTGTCCCTCCTGCTCCTTATCCTCGGAAACCGCCTCCGAAGCCTCCGCTTCGACCAGGACATCCTCTTTCGTCATTCTGTCGAAACGGGAAAGATTATAATCTTCAATCAATTTGATAAGTTTGGCAGGATAGGACGGATCCGTAGCATACCCGGCTTTTTTCAAGCCGTACGCCCAGGACTTGTAGTCGGTCGTCTTGTTCTCGAAAAGGAATTTGTAACGGTCCCTGTATCGCAGGAAGTCAGAATGGTCACGGAAAGATTCCTCGGCGGTATCGTAGACCCTGAAGCACTCTCCCTTTTTATCATCGTCATAAGACATGTGCTTCCCTTTCCAGTCATGACATTTTATTCCAAAATGATTGTTCCCCTTGGTGGCGAGCGGTGAGGCTCCGTAGCGCGATTCCAGCAGGCCCTGCGCCAGGGTGATGCTCGCAGGGACTCCGGAACGGTACATCTCGCGGACCGCGATTCCCGAATACCTCGCGATGTATTTATCCTGGGGACTGTCCCCGGAAGAAGCCGTCAGGACAACTGCGGCCATGACGGCAAACACAATTTTCAAATTCTTCATATCGAAGGATAAATATACGCATTTTCCAGATAATCTTATAACTAAAAGCTTCCGGAAAGAGGAATGTCGAATACTTCACCGTCGGAAGCGGCGAAGGACGCGGGGAATACTTTGCGGCACTCTTCCTCAATGGCACGGATGTCCCTGTAGCGGGAAGAATAGTGCCCGACTACAAGTTTCCCTGCCCCCGCATCAAGCGCGCAACGAGCAGCCTGCGCAGCCGTGGAATGGTATCTTTCCGCAGCCTGGGAAGCGAACTCTTCCGTGTAGGTGGCCTCATGGTACAGGAGATTTACACCCTTTACCCATACAGGAAGCTGGGGGAAGGGAGCGGTATCGCTGCAATACGCATAGGACCTGGGTTCATACGGCTTGTACGCCAGTTCTCGGTTGGGGACCGCAATCCCTTTCCTTACAAGGTCTTCGCCATTCTTGATCCTCCCGATTTCCTCGACCGAAAGTCCATACTCCCCTATCTTCTCCTTGCGTACGTTCATCCTGGGCTCCTTTTCCTCGAAGAGGAATCCGAATGTCTCTATCTTGTGGTTAAGGGGAAATGCCTTTATTTCCAATGATTTCGTTTCAAATACGGTCATCGGTTCCTTCATGGAGAGAGGATGATGGCGGATTTCGAAATCCACTCCCTGACCGTAATAGGAAAGGAAGAATTTCAGGATGGGCCCGAAAGAAACCGGAGCGTAAATATCCAGCGGCGCATTCCTCTTCAGCATTCCGAGGGTGGAAAGGAGAGGGAACAGCCCGAAAAGATGGTCTCCGTGTATGTGGGAAAGGAACATGGCATCGATCCTCTGAAACGGCACATGGCAGCGGATCAGCTGCTTCTGGCAGCCTTCACCGCAGTCAATCAGGAAAAAGCGCCCATGTACGGACAGTACCTGGGCGCTTTGAAACCTGTCGACCATTGGCATGGCGGATGCCGTGCCGAGAATCGTCAACGTGAAGTTCATCTACTCGTTGGGTTCGCCTTTCTCGTTCTCCTCAAGCTTTCCCTTGAGAGCGGCAAGAGCGGAGATGTCACCGAAGGTCGCCTTCTCCATATTGGAGTTGATCTTCTTGACAGCCTTCTTGGTGGTGTCGGTCTCAGCGGCAGCCTTCTCGACCTTCACGTCGCTGTAGGTACGGAGGTGGGAAAGAAGGATCCTGCGGGTGCTCCTGCGGAGTTCGGTAACCTTGAAGGGGAGCTTCTCGCCTGCAACGGCCTTCTTGCCGTCTTCCTTCATGAGATCCTTGCTGAATGCGAAGGCCTCGTCGTCGGTACCGTCGATCTTGATGACGGCGCCCTTGTCGGTCAGGCTGTCAACAGTGCCCTCGACGGTGGTGCCGACAGGGTACTTGGACTCAACCTCATCCCAAGGGTTGGGAAGAAGCTGCTTGTGGCCAAGGCTGAGTTTGTGGTTAGCCTCGTCGAAGTCAAGGATCTGGACGTCGATGCTGTCGCCTGCGGCAACCATCTCGGAAGGATGCTTGATCTTGTTCCAGGAAAGGTCGCTGATATGCACGAGACCCTCTACGCCGTCCTCAAGCTCTGCAAACACACCGAAGCTGGTGATATTGCGGACGACAGCCTTATGCTGCGAGCCAACGGGATATTTCTCGCGGATGTTCTCCCAAGGGTTGGAAGTGAGCTGCTTGAGTCCGAGGGACATCTTGCGGTTCTCGCGGTCCAGGGTGAGGATCTGGGCCTCGACCTCGTCTCCGACCTTGAGGAACTCCTGGGCGCTGTGAAGCCTGGGAGACCAGGACATCTCGGATACATGGATAAGACCCTCTACGCCGGGCTCGATCTCGACGAACGCGCCGTAATCGGCGATGAGGACCACCTTGCCCTTGACCTTGTCACCGACTTTGAGCTCGGCGTTGAGGTTGTCCCAAGGGTGAGGGGTAAGCTGCTTGTAGCCAAGGGCGATCCTCTTCTGCTGGGGATCGAATTCCTTGACGACTACCTTGATCTTCTGGTCGAGGGAGACAATCTCTTCGGGATTGTCGATCCTTCCCCAGGAAAGGTCGGTGATATGGATGAGACCGTCCACTCCGCCGAGGTCGACGAACACGCCGTAATTGGTGATGTTCTTGACGACACCCTCGAGGATCTGGCCTTTCTCCAGCTTGGAGATGATTTCCTCGCGACGCTTCTCCTGCTCAGCCTCGAGAAGGGCTTTGTGGGAAACGACGACGTTGCGGAATTCCTGGTTGATCTTGACGATCTTGAAGTCAAGGGTCTGGTTGACGAATGCGTCATAGTCACGGATGGGCTTGATGTCGATCTGGGATCCGGGGAGGAAGGCCTCGATTCCGAATACATCCACGATCATGCCGCCCTTGGTGCGGGTCTTGATGAAGCCCTTGACAACCTCGTTCTTGTCGTAAGCCTCGTTAACCCTATCCCAGGACTTGAGAGCGCGAGCTTTCTTGTGGGAGAGAAGGAGCTGTCCCTTCCTGTCCTCGGCGGACTCCACGTAAACCTCGACGGTGTCGCCCACCTTGAGCTCAGGGTTGTAACGGAACTCGGGAGCTGCGATCACGCCTTCGCTCTTGTAACCGATGTTCACGATGACCTCCCTCTTGTTGATGGCGGTGACGACTCCCTCTACGACCTCGTTCTCGACAACCTTGGAAAGGGTCTGGTCGTAGGCTTCCTTGATCTTTTCCTTCTCGCTGGGGTCATAGACCTCTTCGCGCTCGAAAGCTTCCCAGTCAAACTCCTCGGGTGCAACCGAAGCGTTGGCCGGCTTCCTGGTTTCTTTTTCAGCGGGAGCTTCTGCCTTGGGGGCTTCCACTACAGGCTCCTCTGCTTTTTTGATTTCTTCTTCCATAATTGATAATTAAATAATTAGGACGTTAAACATTATGTTGTGCACTCCCCGTACGGACAGGATAAAAAATGCCCGCCGGAAAAAGGCGAGCAAAAATAGACAAATATTTCTGATTATCAAAACTTAAAATCAAAAAATCAGAGCATCCGCCGCTTCTTGAACACATACAGAACAACGGCGAAGGAAATGATCATGATACCCACGATAATAACCCAGGCCAGCTTGATTCCGGCCAGCGGGAGTTCGACGTTCATGCCATAGAAACTCGCGACCAGGGTCGGAGGCATCAGGAGCAGGGACACGAGGGTGAAGATTTTCATGATCTTGTTCTGCTCCAGATTAATAAGACCCACGACAGTATCCTGCAGGTATTCCAGCCTCTCGAAAGAGAAATTGGTATGGTTGATGAGGGAGGTTATATCCTGCAGGAGGACGTTGAACCGGCCTTCCAGGGCGGCGGGATACTTGTTGCTGCGGAGGAAGTTCGACACGAGCCTCTGCTTGTCCACGATGTTCTCGCGCACAAGCATCGTATTCTCCTGCAACTGATTGATATCCAACAGAAAATCCTCGTTTATGTCTTCCTGCTGGTTGACCCTCTTGCTGTACTGGGCTATCTCCTTGGACATAAGCTCGATCATATCGGCATCGAGGTCGACCCTCTGCTCGAGTATGCTGGCAAAGACCGCAAAGCCGTTGGCGTACTGCTTAGGCATGGCCTCGATCCTTCTCTGAAGCTCGGTAAAACTGCGCAGCGGAACTTCCCTAAGGGTGGTAAGCGTCTGGCCCACAAGGGTGAACGAGACTGCCTCCATATAATACTCCTCCGGTCCGGGAAGGAGGAAGTTGGTGTTGGCGAAAACCGCCTTGTCCGTCTCTGAGAAACGGGAGGAGCTCTCGATTTCCTCGGCCTGGGCGCGGCTCTGGATTTCAGTGTCGAGGAAGGCTTCCGTGGCATGCTTCTCATCCCCGGAGGGGGCGAGAAGGTCTATCCAAAGGACATTTTCCCTGCGAAGGTTCGCGAAAAATGTTTCCGACTGGGAAACCATAACCTTTCCGTTGGTTTTGTAGAAGATTGTGATCATGCCTTTTCCTGTTTTTCCCTGCCAGTCGCCAGGGATGGTCATTACTTCATAATCATTCCGACGTCACGTCGGACCGGTCCGCAAAAGTACGATATTTTTTTTCATAATCAACCCCTGCGGAAGCTTTTTTTCATTTCAATACCATCAAGGCTTGAATATCTGGCGGTTGACTATCGACCTGCCCAAAGTGAGCCCGTCGGCGTATTCGAGGTCGTCGCCGAACCCGAGCCCCCTGGCCAAGGTGGAGACTTTAACCCCGTAAGGAGCTATTTTCCTGTAGATATAGAACGCCGTCGTCTCCCCCTCCACGTCTCCGCTGAGGGCCATTATTATTTCAATGTCCTGGGGATCGTCCGCCCCGGCCACGAGCTCCGCCACCCTTTCGGAAAGCCTGTCTATGGTGATGTCGGACGGCCCTACCCCATTGATCGGAGAAATGATTCCACCAAGTACATGATACAGGCCATGGTACTGTCCGGTATCTTCTATGCTCATGACATCCCTCACATTTTCCACCACGCATACCGTCCTTCGGTCCCTGGACCTGTCCGAGCAGATGGAACACTCGTCGGAATCGGAGATCATCATGCAGTTCCTGCAGTACCTGACCCCGTCGCGAAGGGCGTCGATGGCTTCGGTGAAATGGTGGACGTTCTCCGAAGGCTGGCGCAGGAGATACAAGGCAAGCCTCAGGGCGCTCCGGGATCCGATTCCCGGAAGGGAACCTATGGCATCCACGGCATTCTCCAGAAGCTTGGAGGGATATTTTTCATAAACGGAACTCATTTCTTCCCAGAATGATATTCAACCAGACCGTCCATCGGATCATCCAGGAAAGAAGAGAACCTGATCCCATACCCGGCGCCGATACGTTCGAAGACATCCCTGTTCGCTGCTGCGTACCCTCCGGACACGCCCACCTCGTAACGGTCTATGTCATACTGAAGGAGAACCCTTTCCATGAAGTCCTTGATATTCCTTTCTACGAGCCTGGTCACATACCCGTCCTTGCCGTACCTCTCCATTATCCATGGAGCGAACGAGCCGAGGTACCCGGAAGGCGACGACCCGTGGTAGACGTTAGCCACAACCGTGGAATAGTCCACGGAAAAGGATAGGGCGAACTCCCTAGAAACTTCCTCAGGCATCAGTCCCTTGAGGAAATCC
>Ga0256404_1010537_pt1 | contig 12743 bp, 4 predicted proteins | sample RumenRJG_01DNA_FD_185990 | JGI IMG/M metagenome (GOLD analysis project Ga0256404, IMG submission 185990) | Bovine rumen microbial communities from Lethbridge, Alberta, Canada - RJG_01 | ecosystem: Host-associated > Mammals > Digestive system > Stomach > Rumen | place: Canada: Alberta | collected...
TAATCGGTAGTCATAATGGTTGTTTTTGTAATTGATTGATTTACAGATACAAAGGTACAAAATTTCCATGAGACTACCAACTTTTTGTCCTCTTTTGTTATGGTGCTTCTTATCCCGAACTGGGGTTTTATATTCATCAGACTTGTCACCAGCCGTATGCATAACGATGGTCGTCTGGTCGGTCGTGCCGAGAAGAGCGTCAATGGCCCGCTTATACTTCACGCAGCAAGCACGGTTGTAGACCACCACTTGTGCCTTCATACCTGTTGGTTCCACGTATGTACGGAAGTGGTTGACGATGTATTTACAAACCTCATTGATGCGCTTATCGGCTGTGAAAAATGCCTCCACATTAGCTCGTTTCGTTAGCTCATTCCTTTCATCCTCACTGATCTGGTCGGTCATTTCGTCAAAGGCCTCCTGGAGTTTTTCCTTGTCGAGGTGCATCTCCACAGGTACAGTCTTGAACTTCAGTTCAAGAGTAGCACCATCATCTACGGAGTTCTGGAAGGTATACTTCGACATATAACCTCCCTCATCCTGCTTATCGCCGAATGCAGCAAAAGTATTATGGTCGCGCTTGTTGATAGGAGTTCCTGTCAATCCGAAGGAAGAGCTTGACGCATCTTCATGCCGAGGTCTTTCTCTTGTGTACGATGAGCTTCATCCACCATGACGATGATATTCTGTCGACGGTTGAGTACTCGTCCTGCTTCGACGTCACCAAACTTGAAAATCGTGGTGATGAGGATCTTACGCTGATCCTGCTCAAAGAACTTTTCAAGGTCATCCTTAGTCGGAGCATTGACAACATTTGGAATTTCAGCCCGTGTAAAGTCGCCTGTGATCTGATCCTCTAGATCGATACGATCATCGACGATGACAATCGTCGGTGCTTCGAGCTCTTTCATCAGTCGTAGTTTCTGTGCAGCAAAGACCATCAACCATGACTTACCCGAACCTTGGAAATGCCAAATCAATCCCTTCTTTGGTAAAAGCCGTGGGATTGCAATGTCCGATCTGCAAATCGATATGTTTCTATGAGGTCGTCTCTGAATGACCGGCATAATAGAGTCAGATCTGTTTTTCTCTTAAAAAATGGAAGTGAACTGCACCGAATGAGGGGCATTGTTTACCAACATGTCTCTGGCGGTCCCGGACGGGACTCAGTTTCTTTGTAACAGAGAGAGTATCGTAAGTTGTAAGTAGAAAATGTCGGAGATGTATGTAGATGGTCACATACACCTCCGACACAGGAAAGTTCTAGTAAAGTTTATTGATCTTGATTCTCTTCTAATTTTACGTCATACATAACATCCTGCGTCTTAAAGATTGGAATAGCTTCATCTACTTCCGTATTCTCTGGCTTATAGAACTTTTTGGCTTTTGCTTTATCTATAAACCATTCGTTGATGATGCCACCATTAGGGAGAATCTCCAAGGTCTCCTCTCCGCAATTGATCTTCAGCACTCGCCAATGGGGAAGATCTTTGGGGAACTTAGTGCTTACCTCTATGGTTCCTTTAAGCTCATTTGATTCAATCCATTTGTTGGCAAGCTTCTCCAGGATCTTATCACGAACGCCATACTCGTTGTAGTCAGAGCTGATACCCTTCCAGAGACGATTCTCAAAATACTGCTCTACTACGAACTCCAAAGAGAACGGTTTCTTGATTGGGGCGATGATGGCATGGATGAACTGAAGCGTCACAACCATTCCGAGGTAAGACTTTAGATGCTCATCCTGGTATGATATGCGAAGCTTATAATCTGCATGCTTGTTACAATATTCGTAGAATCTGTCAACAATGCTCTTCGCATCACTTGATGACTGTAGCAGCAGATTAAAGAGGTTACTGCTGTCTATGTGCTGAGTTCCTGGGATTGTAAACATAGTCAGGTTTGGATCCTGCTTGGGGTATATGTCTATCGGAGCAAGATCAGACTTCTGCAAATCCATGGAAACGCAATAGAGAGAATCAGCTGCCCAGGCACCATTCATTGCCAGGGATTCAATTGCGTCTGACAGATATAGATGTCGGTTGACTATCGCCACAGGATAAAGGCCAGCCTCCAGTGAGAAGGTTGGTTTCCCGATTACTTCAGCCCAATCCTTAATAGACTGCAGAACATGATAAATCGGCAGCGGTATCTTGGCATAATCCCCCACGAGTCCTAGCTTTGCGCCCTTATTACGAATCTCAAGAATACGGTTCTTGAAACTGTTGGCTTCTGACTCATCGTAATTCCAAGTAGTGAAATCGGTATTGACGAAGAGCGTACTGTCTTCTGCCATTCTGCAGTCGGACACAATATCCTCAAATGATGCCTTGATGGCATTCGGGTAATGCTCTCTTACCTTAGAAGAGAAAGCATTGCGGCACTCGACTTCTGCTTCAAGCCACTTTTTCGCACCCACAATGTCCAATTCGTCGATATATTTTAAAGTGAACTTAGTGAGGAGGGCATCTTTGGAACGGGCAGTACGGAGCTTCTCCAATGACATATCTATAATGTGCTCCAACTCGGGGATATTAGCCAACTTGTTTGAATAGCCGGAACCTCCAGGGTTGGTATCATAAATACAGAGGTGTTTATTGGGGGTAATCAGGAAGTCAATATCATCAGCTTCCTTACCCAAATAATCAGCAAGGCTACTGCAGAACAGAACGCCAAGTGTTGTGAGGATACCGTCATAGGAGTCGTCTCCGTCACACCAAGCGGAATGAATGCTATCCTTTATCTTAATCTCGCTATAGTCGGTAAGAATAAAGCCACCCAGCAAGACGTTACGTTGTACCAGCTGCCGACGTCCTTCTACCTCGGTCAGATTGACACATGTATGGCGTCGGAGATCCTTAATATTAATATGAGTGGGGATTTCGTCCTTCTTTATATTATTGAAGTCAACTGGCAGGTCTGTTATCGGGCCAGCACCATGTTTTGCCCAATTATCCTCCATGACAGTTTTTCCACATCTGGTGCATACAGCATATCCAAATCCAGTTCCGTCGTTATAGAAAAGGATCTGTGAGCCGCCACTGTCACGATTGTTGCGTACCTGGAAAAGATGGGTATTGGCTTTGTCCTCGACCCAATCATTTGTACCTATCAATTCAGCGTTTACCGAAGTGAAGCGATTATTAGTCACAGCACGTGTATCATTTTCATTCACATCGGGAAGGAAAGAGAAGGGCTCTATGAGAGTATATGTCTTGACTGCGCCCTTGGGGTTCTTGAACTGATCTTTTGTGCCGATGATAACACGATCGCCATCAGAGCTAATCTTCTTGAAGGTGTAATTGTCTCTTGACCATCCTGTGTATTGTATTCCGCGTACGGTTCTCACTCTATTGCTCAGGACAACGGCATTACCCGGGGCATATTGGGACAATGCTTGTCGCAAGGGATATGTCGGATTGGAAACGCCGGTATTGCCCCAGCGCTTCAAATTCTTCATATTGATGTCAAACTCTATGATATTGACAGGCATATTCGCATTGGGCGTGACACGGTGTGTCGCGAAGTGGATAAGAAGGTTTGAGCTGAGTATCTCACTGTATTTGTGCAGCATACTGCTTGCGGCAAGTCCCTGTAGAGACTGGCGTCTCTTGATGTTGTTAAGAATGTCTGCACGCTCGGCTGGCTTTCCTTTCTTTGTCAACTGCTCCTTTATCTTGCCATAACGATACTCGAACGATCTGCCTATCTCACTTGTTCTCTGCTCAAGCTCATCATAGCGGTTCTCTATATCACGTTTAGCATTCTTGCAGACTAATGACATGTTACCCTCATAACAAGTGCCATGAATGAGCTGGAGAAGATGCTCCTGATTGCTGTCTGCAATACCGTTGTCAATAAAGTCTACATATGTCTCATAGGGTGTCCCTACCTTACTGCTCAAGGGATCCTGTTCCTTAGGATAGACGCTTTCTCCGCTACTATCCAAAATCGTTGAATAATCTGGCTTTCTCGTCCGGGCGTCGATCGGAAAACTGAAGTTTGTAAAGAAGCTGATAATCTGCTGATCAAGGGTATTCCCATGACCAAGCTCCAATGCGCCCGACTCTCTGAGCAGCAAAGCATTTACATGACGTTGAACGACCTGAGGGCTGTCAAGATCCACAGATGGAATGGCTGTCTGTCTTCGGATAAGCTGGCCCATAGGATCGTATAAAGTCCTATAGCCAAGAACATCCGATTTGCATAACGTAATACATACGCTTCTGTTTTGTCCGGCACGACCAGCACGGCCAGCTCTTTGTTTATAGTTGGCTGGGTGAGGAGGAATGGAGCACATCATTACTGCTTCCAAGGATCCCAAGTCGATACCCATCTCCATCGTCGTTGAGCAGGCAAGCACATTAATGGCCTTGTCATCACGGAAAAGCTCTTGACTTTGCTTGGCTATGATTTTGTCTACCTGGGCAGTATGCTCTGCTTGAATGAACAGATTGGGATAATGAAAAATCTGATTGAGCATATTGGTATATCCACCTTCCTTACCCCAAAGTCCAGATTTACACAGAAGATTTCTGTTTTCTTCTGCCCATGCTAAGATCTCTTCATTGGTAATCTCTGTACCATCCTCTTTCTTGCCATAAGGATATGGGAAGACTTTCCATGTCTCATAGGGCTCTACCGGCAGCAGTGAGCGTCCTTTTGCATAGCTGGGTGAAAAGCCTTTAAAAAGGGTCTCTTCCGGACGAAGAATCTGATATCTGTCATTGCCATGCCGTACATCACAGAGGCAGGCACGGTCATAGAGCTTGAATCCTAATTTCATAAGATTCAAACGGCCCTGGTCATCGCTAACGTCATCATCATCCTCCCATTGACGACTGTCTTCATCCCATCGCTTGCTTCTTTCAATAAGCCTGATAGTCTCTTTCAGTTCTTCCCACATGGCAACAGCCACTTTCTGTATAAGAGGCTTATTGGCCTTGAATGCACTGTCTATATCCTCATCAGATGGATTGTCTTTTCCCGTGCGCAGTGCGGCAAGCAAGAGCTTAACGGTACTACGTCCATCAGCCTTCGGCTTGTGTGCCGGGCGTCGTACAGCCTTAGTCGTCTCAAATCGCTGACATCCCCAAATATCCACATCATACTCGGTATCCTTCAGGAAGAAAGACTCATTAGATCTTACGGAGTGGTCCATGTATATCTTGAGCAAGTCTTTCCAGTCAGCGCATGTAATATGCTTTTGGGGATTACTTAAATTACGATTGAATTCTTTGACAGCCTCTGGAAGCTGGTCATCGTCTTTTGGCAGATCCTCCAGAGCCGGATAGTAACTTGTGAAGAGACCAATATTTTCTCCCAGATTTCCACGCAGAGGTCTTCTTCCCAGTTGCTCGACCATTGCAGAATATATGTATTTGACCTTAGTCTTTCTGGAAACTGTATCGATCTTCTCTTCATCAAGCTCGTCGCTGCCTTCAGAGCGGTTGGAGAATTGGAAACACAACTTATCGCTCATCGGATCTTTATCCAATAAGTCGAAGATGTCCTTCCATGTGAGATAATTCTTACTCGTTGTTCCAACAGCCTTAATAAGACTCTGTTTCTTCTTCTCAAGCTCATCAACTTCGTCCATGAGGTCGAATGCTTTTGGATCTCTCGCTTTACGTGCTTGATCTGCCTCTGTACGTTTCTCGTTAAGTTGCCGTGTAATATCTTCAAGTTGGGCAGAGGAATTTTTCTTCGCCTCAAGTTCTTTGTTGATTCGTGTCAGCTCATGGAAGATTTTGCTCTCAATCCACAGTCGCTCCTGTTCGAGATTTTCCTGTAGTGTTGACTTTGCTGCCGATTGACGGCTGTCAACAAAGCTAATGAACTGTTGTCCCTGATGGGGCGCATCCGGATGCTCCTTATCATTAGTCTGTAGAGAATCCAACAAGACAGGTGTGATCAGACGGCTGATAAAATCTGAGGAAAGGTTGAATCCTTGGATTTTATCCTCTCTTAAATCATTCCTTGCTTCATCATTATCCTCGTCAGAATCTTCAGAAGTATTATTTTTGGTAAGAGAATCTCCACAGTAGGGACAAAGCTGGTTGATATTCCTTACGACATTCCAATCATTCGTGTCGTAATCGGTATCTTCTATCTTGTCCTGCTCAATCTTCACCGGTACATTGCCTTCAACCTCGTTGGCTTTTTGAAGCAGACCAAAAACAATTGGATGAAGACGAGAAGGCGTTGAGTCGTCAAAGAGGTCATTCGACTCATAAGTCAAAGATCTATAGGTTCCAGGCTCTTTGCCTGTCTGTCCGATAGCAATGTAGTTACCACAACAATTGCAGCGAACCAACCTAAGATATGGCGTGCGATCCTCGTCGTTAAGAGGTGTGGAAGTATGGACATGGAATACCCCGCTTATATGATCATAGTCATCCAAGCGTGCCAACAGGCCTTTGTCCGGAACATGATAGAAGAAGTGTACCTTGACCTGGAGTCCTTTGCCGTTCGCTGTGTCTTCACAGAGCTCATCCAGCTTATCGAGTCTTTGTTCAATGGTCAGGCCTTCTCCCGCAATAAGGTTATCCAGTCTGATATACCCTTCCTGATGAAGCTTCTCACTATAGTGGGCTATCGCCTCCGAAGCTGCATTATCCTTGTTGAGTACTCTATGACCTCCGATGACCTCGATCTGTTCCGGAGACTGGCCACTGATACCACAGATGAAACGCTTGAGTTTCTCCTTTACATCCGTTGCCTCACCATTGCCGATTGTAGCCGAAGACGTGGCAAAGCGCACCTGATTGCAATCCTTATGAAACGCCATCAACACTCGACGCATCAGCAATGACAACTCGGCAGCGCCAGCACCTGTATAGCTGTGTGTCTCATCTATGACGATCCAGCTAAGGTCGGCGTTCTTATAGAGGACCTTGTCTTTGTTCCGGAGCAGCATGTATTCCAGCATCGTTGGGTTCGTGAGCAGAATGTCAGGCTTCTCTGCACGCATTTCCGTTCGGGTAGCCAGGATGTTAGGAAAACGCTTGCGTTCATCAGCAATTCTCTTTCTGTCAAGCTGCGCTTTCTGACTGTCATCAGACAATGGCGGCACATCCTCTATCAGATTGCCGTTATAGACAGCAAAATGCAACGACGTACCATTCAGCAGCTCCTGTAGTCGTAGCTTTTGATCCTCCATCAGGGCATTCAAGGGATAGATGAATATGGCCTTGATTCCATTAGACGGTTTCTCTTTCCATTTATCAATGAGGTCGGCTACAAGTGGATTCATAAAGCACTCTGTCTTACCAGAGCCCGTACCCGTAGTCACAACTATTGACTTAACCTTATTGCCAACGAAGCCCTTACGCAGCACTTCCCAGCTTTCATACTGATGCTTATATGGAAGAAACGGCTTGCTCCATAAACCGCCAATCAGACTCAGGGCGTCTTCCTTCTCCGACTGATCTATAGTCTCATAGGGGTCCATGCACTCAACAAGGGGCATAGCATCATCGGGAGCAAAGATGTTTGCAGCTATGTTCCGGAGCTGCTGTGCATATAGAGCCTGTACATTACCGTGCACATTGCTGCCCCACATCGCAGAGACGGTATCTCTGAAACGGGTCTTGCAGTTTCTGTACAGCTCTCCAAACTTCAATTTTTGTTTCATTTCTATTTGGAATTATAATCATAGAGATACTTCTTGAGGAATTTCTCTATCTTGATGAATGATTCTTTGTCTTTATATAGCTGATCCAAGAATGAGACTACCTCCGGGATATTACGATGGGTCTCATCATCGACCTCCTTGTTCTCTTTGTTTGTAAATCCTATTATCCTTGGATATTTATACTTATAGCCTTCCTTGCCACTATAGTCCTTGTAAACTCGGAGGAAGTTCTTTATCGGTCTGGCTCTCATAAAGCAGACTGCCTGCTCTGGGAGTTCATCACTATGGTCATTCCAAGTTCTTTTTCTTCCGTACCTATCCATACCGAACCAGCGATAGTCAGTGTATGGCGCGAAATGATACCCGGCATTGACCCTGTGTGACCAGTATATTTTAGAGAAGTTCTCCAGTGACACATGGTTCTCGTGGGAGAAGTCCTTTCCACACATGATAAACAGTCTCTCAGCCAGCAACCTTAGACTGAGTTTGCTGTTATCAAACTGGCCCTGCATCTTTTTCCATGTTTCCGGATCTTTCTCACTCAGAGTTTCAGCTGCGAGCCTGACGATATCCATATTATTTTCCTTATATCTGCCAAGCATGTCTTTCCATGTCCTTCTGTTCAGGAATGGCCAGGAAAAATACATTTCATGAGAGAACCTTATCAGTGCGGCATATTTCTCCTCGTCAGAAAAATCAGGACTCTTATCCAAATATAAAATATCCATTGCCAAATCAACGAGTTCACTATCGGTGCCTGCCAGATAGTTGTATACAGGCCTGAATATCCTAAACGGAGTCCTGTATTTTGCAGCGATTAAGAAACATGCCTTTCTCAGCCGACTATCATCTTTTGGCCAGTCCCGCAAGATAATCGGAGCGAAGTAGGCTTGTGGATGGAGATCGCCTTCAAGGCTTTGGAAAATCATACCGTCATGCCTCTGATCATCATTCAAAGGAAGGTAAATACTACCGTCGTCATTCCGTATAGAGAGGAGCTCTGGAAGCTCATCTTCTTGCATTGTCCAATAGTAGAAATGATAATTATCTGGATCGTCATGTACGCCTCTTATGATATAGCAACCATTGAATCTGTTTGCCAGCGGATCCTTACAGTAATAAAGATTGACATTCCCAACAATCGTCTCTATAGTTAATTGCTTATCCACTGGATCTTCGCCATCTGCAAGTCTAAAATTTAGGTAGTTTGCCGCAAGCTTCTTTAGATTGACGGTATGGACGCCATTTTCTCCAATAGTACGTATGGCATAATGATCTTTCAGTAAGAAAGGAATCCGTATATCCATGTTTGCAGTCCCTTTCTTAAGCGTCTTTATACACTCGCCATCATAGTATACTTCTTTTACTCGAGCTGACCTATAAACGGGAACTGCAACATAATCAGTCTCTGAGCCAAAGTTGAAATCATGGGTATCTGACAGGGGATCTGTTGCCATATTATCTTTGAATACCGTCTTGGAGCCAAAGACGGTCGACAACCTCCAAGGTACAGAAAGCAAAGGCAGATCTTGAGCAATTGCTATAGTTTCTGCATCACAGTTTCTCTTTATAGAGAAACTGTCGCCAGAGCACAATGCAAAGGCTGTAATTTGAGCCTGTATCCCTTCATAGCGCACACGAATCTTTATCATGCCTGTTGGCGTATCTTCATCGTCCCACTTGTGAAATGAACTTTCATTAAGTGTCTTATACTCTAACGTGTAGACGGCTTTATTAACCTCATATGGCTTGGTGTCTTCTTTTAAGAACAATACAGAAATATCATCCCTACTGAAAACAATTGGGACGCATTCGGTCTGTTCATCCTCAGACTCGTCTATATAGTGCCTTCTGCACTGGTTTCCATTGATATACTTAATGGTTTCGGGATGAGGGGCTATCTCAATACTGAGGTCATACTCTTTGTTGTAGACAGTGATGTTCTCACCATCTGCTTCCATGAATGTGATAGAGCTTGTAACTGGCACAAGCTTATATGCAGCCCCATTCTCCGAGAAATACCGCTTTGGATATTCTTCTCCAGCAGGCTTTATGATGGGAGTGTCGTATGGAAGAAGCAGGTAGCTTGGCATGTCACTCTTTCTGTCACTAAGGACGCTATACCTGCCCGTTTCAAACAACTGAAGATAGTCATTAACATCAAAAGAAAAAATCTCCTTGAATATATGACTGACCTTTACGCATAGAGACACCTTATAGATATTTCCATCAGGGATGTCATGGAAAGAATAATAGTTCTTTGACATTCTTCCTGTAAAATACCCGTCATAAGTATTGTAGAACGTCAAGTGCTCAGCTTCTTCGTCTATGCTGTCAACATCATCATCATTGAACAAGAGATAGAGGTTGAAGGACTTTGTCTCGGTGGTGATTCCCCATCTGGATATTCTCCCGTAAGAAACGCTCTTGTTGCGCTCTCCATTATATTCAGGGGTGACATATAGACGTAAGTATCTCCTGAATTGGGTTACGTTCATATTGCCTTCCACGACCCATTCCAGCTGGAATTTCTTGCGCATGGGCTTCCATTCTTCCATCTGGGAAATGAAAGTTCTGAAAGGCTCCAGGTCATAATCTTCCTGTGCAAAAGGATATTCCCCTCTCAGAAGGGAGTCAAAGTACATATGAAGGCTTCCCCATTGAGAGCGTGTGGCTTCCTGAAGGGCATAATTGTTGATAAAGACATTAGCATCGATTGATTCTTCAGATGACTTTTGCCTATAAGTGGCAGCAATCTCTTTGAATATCTTATCGAATTGTTTATGTATCAAATAATTAATAGGAAGCCCTCCTAATACATACAAGGAGAACAGATACATCTTGTTCTTTCTCTGATAAAGGAAGCTCTCGGGCAACCCCGAATATTTCCATACTTCCTCCGGTCTGAAATTCAACCGTAGATCCTTGAGTGCATTGTCTTTCCCGTCGTTGCCATTGTACTCACGCTTGTACCACTCCGCTACATAAAATGCTACGACGCGGCCATAGCGCTTTGCGAAACCGTTCTTTTGTTCGTAAGCGCATTCTTGGAGACGGTTCTTGAGCTCAGCATATTGAGCAGAAGTAATCTTGTTTCTCCAAAAGTACTGATAATCGAAATTGCCCTCTGTTAGTTTCCACCAAAATTTCTCCAACCTTCTTTCAGCATCTGTCTTTGCCTTTGAAATTCTCGTTTGGGGCATGACGGCAGGCTTAGGCTGTTGCTCCTTCGACGTTGAAGGAACAGCAGTTGCTGAAGACTCTAGCGATGGGATGCCCCAGGAAGACGAGAGGGTGGATGCCCACTCGTCATTTAACACAATACTTCCGTCGTCATTTACAGAGCCAATGACAATCAAGTATTTGGCTACTTCCTTAAGCTGCTGGAGCCTGACGAGAGATTTCAGTCTACCAAGCATGTAACCGCTAAGCACCTTTGGGGTGTATGTATCCAGGCTGCCACGGGTCTGAGTACGTATGCTCTGTAGCAGTTTCGCAAAATCTCTGAAAAGAGGATAGCTCTCAGGATTGGAAAGGATATAATCTACTTGATGGTAAACCATGACAGAAAGGTCAGCCAGCAGCTGGTACATATCGTTCCATTTGTGGTTGGCCAACTGATGCTCCAGGTTTATCAGTATGTCAAGTTCTGTATAAGTCTTTCTATTCTCCATCGTCCTCGGGCTTTGTGCTTACACCGCGTAAGTCCAGTATGCGCTTTAACTGTTCAACGTGAGATATTTTCTCTTGTATCATCTGGTCTTTATCCTTGATGATATTCTCAAGATTCGTTATATTTTCTTCTTTGTTGTCAACGATCTTCGAATATCTCTCCAAATCAGAGTCCTTTTGCTCTATCTTAGCCGCAGCCGCTTCACATTCATTTTTGGCTAGGGCTAATTCAGCTTCTTTGAGGGATACGGCAGATTTGGCATTGCTTATCTCCTCATCTTTAGCCGATAATAAGACTTGACTATCATCCAGCTTCTTCTGAATGTCAGAGATTGTGCTTTTATCTTTATCTATCTTACTTGATAGTGACGCATTCTGTTGCTTTTCTGCATTCAGATCCTTAGAGCATGATGCCAATTCTCCTTTGAGTTCATCTATGTACTCTTTCTGTCCTGCTATCGTTGATTGGTCAGTCTTCTGCTTTATCTTGAGATCATCAAGCTCTGTCTGTAAATTTTGAATTGTCTCTTCCTTTGCCTGGTTCTCTTGGGTAAGCCTCTCCTTCTCCGACTGGAGCGTGGCGTTGTGCCTAGAAACTTCTTCAATAAGACTTAGCTTTTGAGAAAGCTGATCTTTTAGATCTGATATCTCTGCCTTCTTACCAGAAATGTCCTTGTCAGATTCTTGCTTTAAGCTGCTGTATTCATTTTCCCAGTCAGTAACCTCTGCTTTCAACTGAAGATTATCGGCTTCTCTGGAATCCAACGTATTCTTTAGTTCGGTGTTGTCTGAGATCAGTTGCTGACATTCCTTTTCTGTATCAGCCAGTTTTGCACTCAACTCTTCATTTGCAGCTTTGAGCTGCCGACATTCATCTTCACTATTCTTTAGGTCTCCCTGCAATTGATGATTGACCTTTTCTTTATCTGCTATCTTTGCATTCAGGTTATCTATTTCCTTCTGGAGACCATCATTTATATTGTTCTCGTCGGTTAACTCTTTATCTTTCTCCTCCAGCCTTCTTTGGACGTTATGTAAGGACCCATTGATCTTATCTAACCGTTCATCCTTATAACGAATGTCAGACTTTAGCTTCACTATTTCTGCTTGCAGGCTTTTGATTGAATCAGCCTGGTCTGTACTTGTAGCGGTAAGAGTCTTACATTTATCCCTGTAGGCACCAAGTTTCTCTTCAAGACCATTTATCTCGTCTTGAAGATGTTTGATGGTGCTTTGAAGCGTATCAACATCGGTATCCTCGAAGGTTTTAAGAAACCATTTTCCTAAACTCATAATTGCTCTTGTTGCTATGGTTCTTAGTCGTTGCCATCAATCAATCATTAATAGAAAAATGACGTCATATAAGACTAATCTTTCTAAGTTGACTGTAGATTGTCAATTACATTTCACCATATTGTTAGTTCTATCGCAAAGT
>Ga0256404_1010538_pt1 | contig 12741 bp, 7 predicted proteins | sample RumenRJG_01DNA_FD_185990 | JGI IMG/M metagenome (GOLD analysis project Ga0256404, IMG submission 185990) | Bovine rumen microbial communities from Lethbridge, Alberta, Canada - RJG_01 | ecosystem: Host-associated > Mammals > Digestive system > Stomach > Rumen | place: Canada: Alberta | collected...
GCCGGTGCTGATGCCAAGCCCCTCCGCCACGGTCTCGATGGAGACCTTCTCCCGGTAGTGCCGGGCGACGTAGGACTTTGCGGCCTCCACGTAGTTGGAGTAGTTCCTTCTGGCATTGAGCTCCTGGCACATCTTCACGATCTCGGTGAGCTCGCTCCGAACGAGCCGCTGCTGCTCCAGGGCGGGAAGGGAGGGGTCGAGCTGCTGCAGGTAGTAGTCACTCAGGCCGTAGGCCCGGTCCGGGGACACCCCCGCCTCCAGCGCCGCCCGGGTGTTCAGGGTGATCGCAATGACGGCCATGTTGTAGGGCTGGAGGGCGCTCTTTCCCGCGACGCACCCCGCGTTCTCGAGCATCATCTTGTTGTAGGCCAGGGCGCCGTCCAGATCCCCCTTCTGCACGTAGTCCGCCAGAATTTTCTCATCCCGGTAGGTGTGGTGGTACCCTTCTGTCTGCTCCGGATCCGGCAGCTGCGCATTTTGGGCGGAAGCCTCCTCCTCTTTGGGCGCGGCAATCCCGTTCCCGGCAAGCAGCGCCCCCACGTCCAGCTCCCGGTTTCCCTCGAGGACCGCCGCGCTGACGGCGACGGTGGAGAGGTACCGGTTCAGCGGCAGGTAGGAGAGCTTGCGCTCCTCGGGGGCCGGGATGTTGTACTTGCGGTAGAACCGGTGCTGGGCGAGGAGGTCCAGATGCACGGTGCTGACGGGGCCGGAGAGGTAATAGCAGTCCCCGTCAAAGAAGCTGGCCCAGAAGATCCCCGGCTCCTCATACAAAAGGGCGGGGAAGTCCTGCCCGCGCCGCTTCTCGATGAGGAGCTGCCGAAGATCCGCCTTGCGGTAGAGGGGTTCGGAGGGGCTGCCGCCAAAGAGAACCCTGCCTGTGCTGTCAGTGGCCAGGATCCCCGCCATGGCCATGTTTGTGAGATTCTCCAGGACCTTTTTCGAATACATGTGTGCCCTCCCGGGGACAGCTGCCCCTCTGTTCAGTCTAGCAGAAGGGACAGAAAACGAACAGGCAGAAAGTGCAGAAACACGACAAAAGTGCGGAATGCAGAAATAAAGGGAAGGGGCAAAACCCATTCCCTTCCAAACCAAAGAGAGCGAAATCGTACCGATCCTGGCGAATCCGGACATACGCGTTCCGGGTTCCTTTTTTTATGATAGAGAAAAAGCAGGAACTTGTGCGGAAAAGCAGAGGAGGCGCAAATGAAAAAGATCTATCACGTGCTGGAGGATCCGGTCTATCGGGAGGTTGTGCTGGACCGGGAAGAGGAGAGAACCAGAAGCCTGCCGGACGGGACGGCTGTCCCCTATCACTACGTGCACGCCCACTGCGCCGGCACGGCACTGAAATTCATACTCTGCCTTCCGAAAAAGGAGAACTACGGCGGCCACTTTCTGCAGTATCTGAGCCCGTTCCCGGGGCCGGACGAGGAGGATGCCTCGATGGGGCTGACCGGGGAGAAGGACCGGATTCTGTTCGCCCTGGTGCACGGCTTCTATGAGGTCGAGAGCAACATGGCCTCCGCCAGTGCCTTCGGCAGCAGGGAGGACAACACGGTTGTCTGGAAGACCAGCGCGGCAGCTGCCGAGTATGGCCGTCAGATTGCGATGCGCTACTATGGTACGGACAAAAGGCCCTACGGCTATGTCTACGGCGGGAGCGGGGGCGGCTATAAGACCATGGCTTGCATCGAGAACACCGATGCCTGGGACGGAGCAGCTCCCTATGTCATCGGGTCCCCTGCCTCCCTTCCCAACACGATCTGCATGCACGTGCAGGGCGAGCGGCTTCTGCGCGGCGCCTTCGGCACCATCGTGGACGCGCTGGACGCGGGCGGCAGCGGCGATCCCATGCAGGGCCTTTCCAAAGAGCAGCAGGAGGGCCTGCATGAGCTGACCCAGATGGGCTTTCCGCCCCGGGCCTGGTTCCTCGAGGCCCACGGAAAGTTCGATGCCGGCGCTCTCCCGGTGCTGCTCCCCGGTGTGAAGGCAAAGGATCCCACTTACTTTACCGATTTCTGGACAAAGCCTGGGTATGAGGGATACACGGGCATCCTGTCCACCAAACGGGACCGGGTCCTCTTTGATGCCAAAGTGGTACGGATCCATGTGCCTGATGCCTCCGGCGCAAAGAGCGCGCCCAGGGGGGAGAATGGCGTGGATGATGCCTGGCACAAGCTCCTCGGCAGCGCAGAGGGCTGCTGGGTCGAGCTCGACCATGTCCCGGTGCCGGAGGATGGCTATACGGACGGCACCCAGATCACCTTCCGGGACGGCGATGCCGCCGGCCGCGCGCCGATTCAGCTGGCACACTTTGTCGGAAACTGCGCCCTGATTGCGCCTTCCTTTGGGGTCTCGGAGGAGGACATCCGGGAGACGCTGCAGATGGCAGCGCCTGGGGACCTCGTGCACTTTGACAATTCCGACTACCTGGCGGTGCAGAGCTACTACCGCCATCAGGTGCCGGACGATCCCGCCTTCCATGCCTGGGATGAGATCCGGCAGGAGAAGATCCCCCAGCGGGACGAGGTGATGGGATACTCCTTCACCGGCACCGGGACGGTGCAGGACGGACAGATCCAGGGCAAGGTCATCGTCTCCCAGTGCCTGATGGATGAGTCGACCACCCCTTGGTGCGGGGACTGGTACCGGCAGACCGTGGAGCGGGCAGGCAACGGGGCGGCATTCCGCCTCTACTACTTTGACCGCGCCCTCCACGGGGACACCAACGGCTTGGAGACTCCCTACATCACCAACTACCTGGGACAGCTCTACCAGATCCTCCTGGATCTGACCGCCTGGGTGGAGCAGGGAAAAGAGCCGCTTCCCGCGACGAATTACACCTATGAGAAGGGACAGATCCAGGTCCCCCAGAGTGCAAAGGAGCGCCGCGGCATGCAGCCGGTGGTCGAAATGACCGGGTACACGGCAAGAAACGAGAAGGAGAGCAGCTGCGTCCACGCAAAGGTGGGAGAGCCCATCACCTTTACGGCCAGGGCACAGGTCCCCGATGGGGCTGGTGCGGTCACCTCGCTTGCCTTTGACTTCTCGGAGGATCCGGAGGCGGATGTCAACGCAAATGCCACCTATTTCCCGGTGGAGGGGGCGCTCCAGGTGATGGAGGGCGGCGCCGCCCAGTCCCGGGTGACCCACTGCTATGAGACGCCCGGCACCCACTTTGCCGCGGTGCGCGTCATGTCCCAGCGGGATGGAAATCCGAAGGATCCCTTCACCAGGATCCGGAACCTGGCGCGGGTGCGCGTCATGGTAGAGGAAGAATAAGAAGAACTGGATCAGCGGAAAGGAATGATGCAGAGGGAAGATGGCAGGGGAGCAGAACAAGGCAGAGCAGAATGCTGTGAAATCAGAAAAGGAAAAGAAGAGGCGGAATGGTTCGCGCATGATCAGCCTCGGGACACAGATTCAAGTCTTTACGGCTGTCTTCTTTCTGCTGCTCTTCTGCATTCTTCTTGTCAACCTGCTCCTCTCCGTCAGCTTCTATCACAGGCGGCAGAATGAACAGCTGACCGAAGCTCTGGAGGAGAAGGCGGATGGGATGGAGAGCGCGGCGGAAATGCTCCAAAACGCGGTCGAGACGATCTACAGCGATGACACTTCCTTCACATCGCTCTCCACCTATCAGGCGGCCGGAAAGCAGTGGACCGAGGCCTACCGCGTGCGCACGACGATGGAGCAGCAGATCCGGGTACACCGGGGCCTCTCCTCGCTGGTCATCTACTACGAGAGCTATCAAAAGCGCCTTTACTGTGTTCGGGACGGGGAGGATGAGGAGACAGTCCAACGCTTTGCGGACCGAACGGCACAGGAGATGACACTGCTTGGCTCGCAGGGCCATGCAAACACCCACCCGCAGCTCTGGCATGCCGTGCTGTACCGGGAGGGAGAGCGGACCTACTTTGGAATTTTCATGCAGAAAAACCTGGCCGCCGTCGGTGGTTTTGTCTGCCTGGAGGACATTGTGGGAGATGCGGGAAACTGGGCCATCCTCCAGCAGGAGCAGTGGTATGGTCTCTCCGGGGATTCCGCCGAGGCCGTGACGTCTCTTTCGGAGGGCACAACGCGTATCGGAAACCGGCGGTATTTTTGCGCATCTATCCCCACCATGGACCTTACGCTGACCGAGATCGTGCCGGATGCGGTTTCGCTCTATGTGTCGCCGGGTCACGTCCTGTTTGCGATCCTTCTTGCCTGCCTGGTGCCGATGGCGGTCTCTCTCAACCGCCTGATTCGGAAAAAGCTGGTCCTTCCGCTGGGCGACATGGCCCATGCCGTCCAGTCCATCAACGAAGGGGAGTGGAGGGCAAATTTCCAGGTGGAGAGCCGTGTGCTCGAAATCGAAAACGTAAAGCAGGCCATTCAGACACTCCTGCAGGAAATCGAACACTACAAGATCCGGGTCTACGAGGATGAGATCAATGCCCAGAGGACGCAGCTTCAGTACCTGCGCCTGCGCCTCGCACCGCATTTTTACACGAACTGCCTGAAGAACGCTTACTGCATGCTGGAACTCGGAGAGTATGAGAATGCAGGGACCTTTCTCTTGTGCATGTCGCGGCACATTCGGTATTTGTTGCAGCCGGACGGTCAGCCGATCACCCTCGGTGAGGAGGCTGATTTTGTGCGCAACTACATCGAGATGGAGCGGTTCGTTTCCGCCTCCCCCATCGCGCTTGAGATCCACATTGACGAGGGCTGTGAGAACGCCCGGGTGCCGATCCTGATCCTGCAGACCTTTGCGGAGAACGCGGTGAAGTATGCAACGCGGGAGGCGGGCGGCGAACTCCGCATTGGCATCTTCGTGACTACAGTGGAGAGCGAGGAGAGCACCTACCTGGATATCGGTGTCCATGACAACGGCCCAGGGTATCCCGAGGAACTTCTCCCGATGTTCAATCATCTGTCAATGGAGGAAGAGAGTCATCTCGGCGGCATCAAAAATCTCCTCTCACGGCTTCGCCTGATCTGGAAGGAGCGGGCAAACTGGTATTTTCACAACGACAACGGAGCAGCCTGTGAGCTGATCGTGCCGATGGAGAAGGATGCCTTATGATTGTTCTCATTGTGGATGACCAGCCGCTGGTGCTGCGCGCCACCTGCGGACTGGTGAACTGGAAGAGCCTTGGTGTTGAGACGGTGCTCACGGCAAGGAGCGCGGAAGAGGCAAAAAAGATCCTCCTTTCCCAGAAGGTGGATGTGATGCTGGCGGACATTGAGATGCCAAGGGAGGACGGCATGAGCCTTCAGAAGTGGCAGGCCCAGAACTGCCCGGATGTGACGACGGTCTTTCTCACCTCCCACGCCGAGTTCTCCTATGCCCAAGAGGCGCTGCGGAGCGGTGTCTTTGATTATGTTCTGCAGCCTGCATCCATTGAGGATATTGAGAAAGTGATGCGGCGCTGCATCGAATTTCGGAAGGGAAAGGCGCAGCATGCAGACGCGCAGCGGGAGGAGGCGCCTTCTGCGCCTGCGCTTCCCGTCCCGGACGGCACGAAGTGGGAGGTCTGGCTTCTGCGCGGGGACGATGCCCTGGTGCGGAATCAGATCGAGAACCTGCTACGCTACGCAGAGCACGAGCAGGCGCTGACACAGAGCTTTCTGCAGAATGTCCTCCATAGCTTTCTGGTGGCGCTTGGCTTTGCCTGCCAGGAAAAGCACATCAATGTGGAATCGGTTTACCCCGTGGAATGCCCGAAGGCTCGCCTGGAGGCGTCCTTTTCTTCTGCGCAGGAGCTCTCCCAGTGCATCCGACTCGTCCTTGCGGGATACCGGCAAAAGCTCGGGACGGGCACGGACCCGGAGAGTGAGAGCTCCAATCACGACAGGATCCAGGACCTTCTGGCCTACCTTGGCTGCCACATGAACCGGATGATTTCCCGCCGGGAAGCGGCCAAGTATGTCATGCTGAACGAGGACTACTTCTCCCGGGTTTTTCGGAAGGAGACGGGAATGAACTACAAGGAGTACATCACGTCTCAAAAGATGGACTATGCAAAGGACCTTCTCTCCCACACGGACATCCCGGTTGCGCTGATCTCCTCTAAGGTGGGGTATGACAGCTTCACGAATTTCTCGCAGATGTTCCGCAAATATACTGGCATGACACCGACGGCATACCGGAAAAGTGCATCTGAACCTTCCTCCCCAAAGTCGGAAAATCCATAATCGGCGTCGCAAATTCGCTACTTTTGCTCCGCCCCGGCCCCTATACTTTGGTCTGACAGTTAAGGGAGCAGCCGGGGGAAAGGCACTCCCTTCCATACCGCAGTTGCAAAGAAATGGAGGAAGCGATGAAAAAGAGAGCATTTACAGCAGTACTGGCAGTGGCCCTGGCAGCAGGCATTCTGGCGGGATGCGGATCTTCGGGATCGGAGGGAAGCACAGCCACATCATCGTCTGGAGATACCAGCGCAGCCGCCTCCGGGAACGGCGACATGGTGACACTGAACCTCTACATTCCGACGCTTGCCACCTACTCCGAGGATGCTATCGATGAGGTGCAGAACGCGATCAGCGATTACACCGCAGAAAAGTACGGCTGGAAGGTCGCACTCAACTACACGGAGATCGGAAACTTTGAGCAGAAGATCAACCTGGCAATGACCACCGATGATCTGGATGTGACCTGCTACTTCACCGATTCCGGTCAGCTCGCAAACTACGCGCACAACAACCAGCTTCTCGACATCACCGATTATTTCGCCAATGCCTCGGATGATCTGAAGAACACCTTCACCGATGCCGAGATTCAGGCCCCTACTCTCGATGGAAAGATGTACGGTCTAGTCCGCAAGTACCAGTACGGTGGAGCAGAGTGCGTGGTCATGAACAAGGACATCGTTGATGAGCTCGGCATTGACCCCAGTACTATTACGGACATGGATTCCCTCGAGAAGGTCCTCTATGAGGTTCATGAGAAGTACCCGGATATCTACGCCATCGTGCCCCAGTCAAGTTCCGACATGACCTGGACCAACCCCTTCGTCAAGGGCATCGGCCTCACCAGCTATGCCTACACGGAGTACACCCCCGAGATGGATGCCACCACGCTCAAGAGCGTGTTTGATACGGACAGTCTCAAGGAGTTCTGCAGCTACACACACAAGTGGTATCAAGACGGCCTGGTCATGCAGGATGCGGTCAGCAATACCCAGGAGGGTTCGGACATGGTCACCTCCGGTGCGGCATTCTGCTGCTTCCACAACTTCGATATCGATCCGCTGGAGGATATCTATCCCAACACAGTCTGCTCGCCGGCACTGACCGTAGCCTTTGCTGGCCCCACTGACATCGGAAACCTGCAGTACGGCATCAGCTCCAACAGCAGCCATCCGGACGAGTCCTTTGAACTCCTATCCGCACTCTACACTGACGCGAAGCTGGAGACTTTCCTCGCCTATGGCATTGAGGGAGAGCACTACGTGATCGGTGAGGACGGCAAGGCAGACTATCCGGAGGGCATGACCGCTGAGAATGAGCCCTATGGCGGATTCTCCGCAACCGCAGTCTATCCGAATTACCTGATCCTGCCGGTCAAGGAGTCGGCAACCGTGGACGACTATGAGAAGGCGGTAGACGATTGGAACAACTCCGTGAAGGTCAGCCCCACCATGGGCTTCTACTTTGATACAGCAGACTTCACCGACTTTGTCACGGCCTATCAGAATATCGAGGACAAGTACCTGAATGCTCTGGAGACCGGCTCGATTGGTTATGACGATGTGATCGATCAGATCCACGATGAGCTGAGCGACATCGGTTTCGACGATGTGCTCGAGAAGACGCAGACCCAGCTCGACAGCTTCCTGCAGGGGGAGAGCTGAGGGATGAGCGAGAAGAGTATCGCCGCAAAGGCGCAGAGAAAACAGACATGGAAACAGGTGAGGGGGCACTGGGAGCTGTATCTGATGCTCCTGCCCGGTATCACCTACCTCCTCATCAACAACTACCTTCCGATCGCGGGTCTGTCGATTGCCTTCAGGCATTATGACTATGCTAAGGGTATCTTCGGCAGCCCATGGTGCGGCCTCTCGAACTTCAAGTACCTGTTCAGCACGAAGGACGCGCTGATCATGATCCGCAACACCCTCGGCTACAACCTGATCTTCATTGTGACGGGAACTGTGCTGGCGGGTGCGGTCGCCATCATTCTGAACGAGATCCGGGCGGAGGTTCCCAAGAAGATCTACCAGGTGCTGATCCTGATCCCCTACCTGGTTTCGATGGTCGTGGTGAGCTACATCGTGTACGCATTCCTGAGCACGGACAACGGCTTTCTCAACAAGTCTGTCCTGCATAGCAGCATCAACTGGTACATGACGCCCAAGTACTGGCCGGTGATTCTGGTCCTGGTCAACCTCTGGAAGACCTTCGGCTACAACAGCATCCTCTACTACGCGACGGTCATCGGCATCGATTCTTCGCTCTACGAGGCGGCAGTCATGGATGGGGCAAACCGTTGGCAGAAGATCCGCCACGTGACGCTCCCGGCTCTCAAGCCCACCGTGATCACGCTGACGCTCCTTGCGGTCGGCAGGGTCATGTACTCGGATTTCGGACTGTTCTATCAGGTTCCGCAGAACTCGGGACTGCTCTATGATGTCACGACCACGATCGATGTGTACGTCTACAAGAGTCTGATCGTGCTCAACGACGTGGGCCGGTCTGCGGCAGCAGGCTTTTTCCAGTCCATTTGCGGCTTCATCCTAGTCCTGGCAGCCAACTGGGTTGTCAGCAGAATTGACCGGGACAACGCCCTGTTTTGAGAGGAGGAAAAAGACATGAACATGGTACGGCACGATAAAGTGGCGCAGATCCTGATGAACGCGTTTTTGATCCTCCTGACCATCTGCTGCGTGGCACCCTTTCTGCTGATGGTGATGGCATCCTTTACTGAGGAGAAGACGCTGATCCGCAACGGCTACTCCTTCTTCCCGGCAAAGTTCAGCCTGGAGACCTATCGCTACCTGGCAAAGAGTATTTCGACCATCGGGCGTGGCTATCTCATGACAGTCCTGGTGACGGTGATCGGCACGTTCTGCAGCATTGTGATCACGGTTCTGTTCGCTTATCCGATTTCGCGGAAGGATCTGCCGTTTCGGCGGGGAATTTCCTTCTTCCTGTTTTTCACGATGCTCTTTAACGGTGGACTGGTTCCGACTTACCTGCTCTACAGCAATGTCCTGCGCATCAAGGACACGATCTTTGCCCTGATCGTTCCCTCGCTCCTGATGAACGCGTTTTACGTCATCATGATGCGGACCTACTTCACCTCCAGCATACCGGACTCTCTGATTGAGGCGGCAAAGCTCGATGGTGCGGGGGAAGCGGGAATCCTGACTAAGATCGTGCTCCCGCTCTCCAAGCCGATGATTGTGACGCTGGTTCTTATGATCGGCCTGGGCTACTATAACGACTGGCTCAACGGCATGTACTACGTGTCGGACCAGAAACTCTACACGATACAGATGATTCTCAACAACATGATCTCCAACATCCAGTTCCTCTCGAAGAACGCCTCGCTCTTTGGCGCCGGCACAGCAGCCAGCGTTCCGACGGTGGGCATCAGAATGGCAATCGCCGTGATTGCGGTGGTTCCCATTATGGTAGTCTATCCGTTCCTGCAGAAGTACTTCGTGAAGGGCATCGTCATCGGCGGTGTGAAGGGATAAGTCGGAGAGCAGAGAACATCAACACACGCTTTAAAAGCGGAAACGTAGGATGGAAATGAAGGCATACGAAAACACGAATCTTACGCCGAGAGAGCGAGCCGAGGCGCTCCTTGGGGAACTCTCCCTGGAGGAAAAGCTCGCCCAGGTGCGGGGCATGTGGGGATTTCCCAAAGTGCTTGCCGAGGCAACCCCGGAGCGGAAAATGGCCTACGAGCAGTGCTATGCGTATGGCATCGGCCATGTCTCCACGCTCTTTGAGCGGCAGATGAAAACGACGGAGGAGTGCGCGCAGTTCCAGCGGGACCTCCAGAAGAAGATCATGGAGAAGAGCCCCCACCACATCCCCGCCACCTTCCACATGGAGGGCATTTGCGGTCCCTTCATCCAGGACTCCACCAACTACCCCGCCGGCATCGCCCGGGGTGCCTCCTTTGACCCGGTGCTGGAGAAGAAGATCGCGCAGAAGGTCGCGGCCCAGGAGCTGACCGCGGGCATCACCGAGATCCTGGCGCCGGTCCTGGACATCTCCCGGGATTCCAGGATGGGGCGGCAGGGGGAACCCTATGGGGAGGATCCGACCCTGGCCAGCGCGATGGGAGCTGCCTTCACCGCGGGCATTCAGGAGACCGAGGCGGCGGGCCGCCATGCTGACGCCTGCGCAAAGCACTTCCTCGGCTTCCACGGCTCCCAGGGCGGCATTCACGGCGCCAACACGGATGCTGGGGACGCACTGCTTTTGGAGATCTATGGCAAGCCCTTTCAGGCGGCGATCCGTCTCTCCAACCTGCGCGGCGTGATGCCCTGCTACAACAGTATCGCCGGGGAGCCGGCCTCCGCATCGAAGAAGATCCTGCATGACCTGCTGCGGGAGAAGATGGGCTTTTCCGGGTGCGTGATCTCCGACTACGGCGCAGTGGGAAACATCCACGGCGTCCAGTGCGTCGGGGAGACCGCTGCCGAGGCGGGACTTCAGAGCCTGATCTGCGGCATGGACTGCGAGCTCCCGGACGGGGAGGTCTTTGGAAGCAAGGAGTTCCGGGAACTTCTCGACGTGCAGGAAAAGGACAGCCCTGCCATGCAGGCCCTCGACCGGGCGGTGGAAAACATCCTCGAGGCCAAGTTCCGGATGGGGCTGTTTGAGCATCCCTTTGCCGAGGAGGGGGAGACCCTTGCCCGGGCTTTCAACGATAAGGAGGCGAATGCCCTCTCCCTGCAGTCGGCAGAGGAGTCCATGGTGCTTTTAAAAAACGACGGCATCCTGCCGCTGGCAAAGAGCCTCGGAAACGGCGCGGACCCGGCGCACTTTACGGGCAAGGGCCTTCAAATCGCCGTGATCGGACCCCATGCGGCAAATGCCAGGGACATGTTCGGGGGATACACCCATCTCTCCATGGCAGAGGGGGCGGTCGCCGCGGTCAACTCGACGGCAGGCGTCGGGGAGAGCGGCCAGCTTGGCGGCGACTACGAGAAGGTGCCCGGCACCCAGATCCAGCTCGATGAGACCCCGGAGTTCGACGCCGTCTTAAAGACCATCGCACCGGACTGCAAAAACCTGGTGGAGGCGCTCCGGGAGGACCTTCCGGATGCGGTCATCACCTGGTCACACGGGTACTACATCGCGGGGGACGACCAGAGCGGCTTTGCCGCTGCCCTGGAAGCCTGCCAAGACGCGGATGTTGTGATCCTGACCCTCGGCGGAAAGCACGGCACCTGCTCCATCGCCTCCATGGCAGAGGGTGTCGACTCCACCGACATCAACCTGCCGGCGGCCCAGGACGCCTTCCTGGAGCAGGTGAAGGCACTCGGAAAGCCCCTGGTCGGTGTCCACTTCGACGGCAGGCCGATCTCGAGCGATGTGGCGGATCGGACCCTCGATGCTATCCTGGAGGCCTGGAGCCCCGCAAAGTTTGGCGCAGATGCCGTCTCCCGGATCCTGCGGGGCACGGTGAACCCCTCCGGAAAGATGCCGGTGACGACCGCAAGGAGCGCCGGACAGATCCCGGTCTACTACAACCACCCGAACGGATCCTGCTGGCACCAGGGAAGCTCCGTGGGCTTCCCGGACTATGTCAACATGCCCCACCGCCCGCGCTACTACTTCGGACAGGGACTCTCCTACACGACGTTTGCCTATGAGGGGCTTGTGGTCTCCCCGGAGAAGGTAGGCCCAGGGGAGCAGGTCACGGTCCGGTTCACGGTGGAGAACACGGGAGAGACTCCCGGCACGGAGACTGTGCAGCTTTATCTCAAAGACGTAGTTGCCTCCAGAACCCGCCCGGTCATGGAGCTTGCCGGCTTTGCCCGGGTGGCACTTCGCCCCGGGGAGAAAAAGGAGGTCGCCTTCGAGGTCGCACCCTCGCAGCTTGCCTTTGTGCAGCCGGACGGGAGCTTTCTCACCGAGCACGGAGAGGTCCGCGTCCTTGTGGGATCGAGCTCGGAGGACATCCGACTCCAGGGGAACTATTTTGTGACGAAGGACCAAGTGATTGCGGGCCGGGATCGGGCGTTCTTTGCGAAAGCCCGGATCACAGAGGTCTCCGGAGAGGGAGAAGCAGATGGCACGGCAGTATGAGTGCTTTGAAGTCAGCATTCCCTGGGGGCACACAGGCAGCCGTGACGGCTGCCTGCTTTGCCGACTTTACGCTAGCGCAGCGGGATGGAGCGGTGACGAAAAAGCGGGTGCAGGGCTTTTGCCGGGGAGACGGCACCTGATGCGTGCGGCACCCTGACCTATGAGGCCAAGCCATCACCCCTTATTGACAAAAACGCCCGTCTTTCCGGCAGGAAAGAAGTGCTCACGGCTTCAACGGGACGCCACGGCAAGGTAAAGGCTTCGGGGACCTCCTTTGTCTTCGAGGATGGGACAAGGTTTCTCCCCGTCGGGACGACCGTCTATGCCATGGTGCACCAGACCCGGGACCTTCTGGAAGAGACCCTCCGGTCGCTTGCCGCATCCCCCTTTAACAAGGTGCGCTTTTGCCTCTTTCCCAAGTACTTTTTCTACAACCGGGAGGAGCCGCAGCAATTCCCCTTTGTGCGGGGGGGGGGCAGG
>Ga0256404_1010540_pt1 | contig 12739 bp, 11 predicted proteins | sample RumenRJG_01DNA_FD_185990 | JGI IMG/M metagenome (GOLD analysis project Ga0256404, IMG submission 185990) | Bovine rumen microbial communities from Lethbridge, Alberta, Canada - RJG_01 | ecosystem: Host-associated > Mammals > Digestive system > Stomach > Rumen | place: Canada: Alberta | collected...
CTGTATGTGCGAGAGAATGGATTTACTCCCGAGAGAAATTATCAAATGAGCAGATGAAAATAATTTGGGAAGCAAGGAATAATAAACAGTAGTTGGAAAGCTAAATTGTCAATTTGGAAACAAGCCGAAGAATAGAAGCTAAGATGCATTCAATAGGGGTAAACGTTTTCTAACAACGATTTGTTAATACCCTCTCAGATAATCTGCATCTGGACGACTGTGCTAAGAAAATGAAGAAGATTTATTAGTTTGAAAGAAACGATCCTCTTATAATAATTTGTAAAAGATGGTTTATATCGGATGTGGGAGACGCAGGAGTTTAAATGAAAATTGTTATAATCGGAAATTTCCCTGATGCAGCAAAAGAACAGATAAAAAATAGATTTCCAGAGGATTGGGAAGTAAAATTTCTGCTTTCTCATGAATCAGCGGTAGAAGAATTGAAAGACGCGGACGTGCTAATACCAGAGCATATCAAAGTCAACGCGGATTTGCTGGAAAAAGCACCCAGACTTAAATTAATTCAAACAGGTGCAGGATTTGATAATGTAAATCTCGAAGACTGCACAAAATATGGCATTCAGGTCTGCAATGCTTCCGGTGTGAATGCAAATGCAGTTGCTGAGCACGTTATGGCATTCATTCTCTCTTGGTATAAAAATATCAACTACCTCGATTCATACTTAAAGTCTCATCTGGATGAAAGAGATTTGAATTATAACGGGGCAGAGCTTTCTGAAAAAACGATGGGAATAATTGGTCTTGGAAATGTAGGAAAAAAGGTTGCGGAGTATTGCAACGCCTTCCATATGAAGGTGTTAGGCTATAGCCATAAACCATTTGACATTGCCGGCGTACAGCAAAAGGATTTAGATGGTCTTTATCAAGAAAGCGATATAGTCAGTATACATATTCCTTTGAATGAAAGCACGAGGCATATGATAGATTCTCATGTGTTCGAAAAAATGAAGTCAGACGCAGTATTGATCAATACATCCAGGGGAGCAGTCATTAACCAGGAACAGCTTACATTGGCGTTAATGCAAGGCAGCATTGGCGGAGCCTGTCTGGATGTATATGAGGATGAACCATTAGATATGGATAATCCTTTGAGGGACTTGAAAAATGTAATTCTAACACCACATACGGCCGGACTGCCGGATGGAGTGAAGTATCATAAAAAACGTTATGACTTCTTTATAAGTAACATCAATAAAGTGATGAATGGCGAACTCCCGGAATGCAGGCTAAATCATATTTAATGTACTAAAGAACTGAAAGATTGTTCGGTACTTCAAGATTCCTATATACGGCTTCGATATAAAGTGATCGACTAAGAGTCAGTTGTCATAAAAGTTGGGAGAAGCTTTGATCCTCTATGCCGAAGCAGGTAAAAAAGTCTTTTTCGTGGCAACAAATTGGCAACAGAAGATCGGAAAGGGAAGAGACACAGTATAACTGAGAGAAAAAAGCGGCTAATAACGTACAAAACTTAACCGATATACGTTAAGTAGTGCTTTGCCGGTATCGAGTACGAATAAGAAAACGCTGTACATTCCCACCCTCATTGAGCCTCAAAATGACAAACTAGTTGAGCGTCACCGTGAGCCTCTCTGAGAGCCAAACGAACATAGCAAACAAACGAAGCCTTGTGCTGTGGAACCCCCACGGCATAGGGCTTTTTTTGTACTCTGGTGCCTTGCCAAATACCCCGACCCGGCGCCCGAAAACCCCGGAAACCCGCATAAACAAAGGAAAAAACAAAGAAAACAGGATAGCGCGAGGGGAGCCCGCGGGTGGGCGCGGAGGCCCCAGATGGATGCGGAGAGATGCGCGTTTGTGTTGGGTTTGTGGGGAGAGTGATTGCTGGAAGGTGATTTGGGTCGCTGTTCTGGCGATGTGAAACGTTCAAAGATTTTGTCATTTTCGGCGGTTTTGAGGTTCAACGGGTGTGGAAGTCGTCATAGTGAAATCGGGAATGTAGATGTTGGGAGAATGGTGGAGGTGCGAAAAATGTAGGAAAAACAAGGGTTTCAGTGATTGGGAATCCCCGAGTGGTTCCCGCTTGGTCCTCCGATTGCCCAGTATTTTTCCCGTTTGCACCAAGTGGGGAGGCAAGTAGGGATGCAAGTGGGGAAAAAAGTAAGGCGAAAGGAGTTCTATCCCTCCCTGTTTTACAGTCATGCAAAGCTGCTGTTTTCCTGCAACAGTGTCCCCAAGAACGTAGAGGACAAATCGGATGCCTTTTACCGACGACTGCTCATCCTGGAGATGAATCATGTAATCCCGGCGGCAGAGAAGGATATTCACCTGAAGGATAAGATTCGAGGCGAGAGAGAATATGCGGTATACAAAGCCATCCGGGGACTGGAAGAGCTTTGTGAGAATGGCCGGATAGAAGAAAGCGCGAGCAGTATCGCAAGTGTCAGGAAGGCCAAGATCGCCGCGGACAGTGTGTTTGCCTTCCTGAATGAAATGATCTGCAGGAAGGAAGGGAGCCGGATCGACAGGAGCCGTATGTATCAGCTCTATGAGGACTACTGCAGAGACAATGACAGGACCGCAGTGAAAAAGACCAACTTCTTTGCTGACATGCAGAGAAAGGGGTATTTCACAAGTAAATATCAGGGGGTGATCAAATACAAGAATGTTGCTCTGCAGGATGAGGTGGAGGCAGGGAAAACAGAACAGATCAGCCGGCAGATAAAACTGGAAGGATTCGAACCGGTACGGAAAGGAGACCTGATCCCGTTTGAGGCGGTCTGAGAGAGCAGCGAGACTGTTATGGTAATGGGCAATGCTTTACAGGAAAGTAAAGGGGCAAAAGGGGCAAAATTGCAGAGCATACGGAAGCTTTTTGAAACCGATGCAGCCTGCGAAGACCCGGCGCGGAGAGCAACGCTGCTTCCCTCTGCAGGTGCATCTGCCTGGCAGAGAAAACAAAAAAGGACGGATATGCTCATCGAAATTGCCCCTTTTGCCCCTGAAAAAAGCGGAAGCGGTCACTGCCGAAGCGGAGTGAGGCATACCCTCGGAGAGCGCAAAGCACTTTTGATGGCTCTGCTGTCGAAAGTGTTTTTGCGTTACTTTTGACAAAAGTAACAAAACCCCCTGCGGGGCTGAAAAGACAGGCGAGCCCTGACGGGACGGTTACCTCCATGCAGATACAAGCGCCTGCAATTCCCTAAAGGAAAATCCTTCGAGGGAAAAAAGAAAAGCGATGAGAATAGCTATGCATACAGCCATATCAAGATCGTCGAGATGAAAGAGAGGACCGAATGCAGAAGAACACAATCAGCGTGATGGTGGGAAAAGGATCGCTGAAGCACAACAGCCGGGTCTTCTACGCGGAGAATGTAGATACATCACGAAGCCACTTCAATATAGAATACTGTAATGAAAATATCAAAGATGTCTATCATGAATTATTTGATGATGCACTTGTCAGATACAATGCGAAGCAAAAGCGATCAGACAGGAAGATTGATAATTATTATGAGAAGATCTGCTCCGGAAAGCAGGAGAAGCCTTTTCATGAACTCGTCATCCAGATCGGCAACAGAGATACCTGCGCCGCCGCAACTGAAGACGGGGCCTTTGCCGCCAAGTTGCTGGATGAGTACATGAGGGGATTTCAGGAAAGGAATCCGACGCTTCGTGTCTTTTCCGCCCACCTGCATATGGATGAGGCAACACCGCACCTGCACATTGACTTTGTCCCTTACACGACAGGCCGCAAAAGGGGACTTGATACCAGAGTCTCTCTGAAAAAGGCACTGGAAGCCCTTGGTTTTAAGGGCGGCACCCGCAGCGATACGGAGTGGGATCAGTGGGCGAATGCAGAGAAGGGGCGCCTGGCAGAGATCATGCAGACACATGGCGTCGAATGGGAGAAGAAGGGCACCCATGAAGAACACCTGTCTGTACTGGATTACAAGAAGAAGGAACGGACAAAAGAAGTTGAACTGCTTGAGAGACAAAAAGAAAACATCAAAACCTCAATGGAGGCGCAGCTGAAAGCCTCTGCTCAACTGCATATGGAGCTTTCGCAGACAAACCATGAACTGACTGCACTACGCAGGGAAACAGCTGGAGCCAGGGAAGAGAAAGAAGATGCCCTTCAGGCCGTGGCAACGGCAAAAAAGGAGGCTGAAGAAGCAGAAGCAATCATCGAAGAAAACCAGAAGAAAGCCAATAGCTTAAAGGGGTATATCCAGGCATTTGAAAGAAATGTCCATGAATACGATGATGCAAAGAAGTGGCAGCTTCCGGAGCCGGATTTCCTGATGGGAGCCAGAACATACCGTGATAAGAAAGCACTTCCTCTTGTAAATAAACTCAAGAACGTAATCAAGAATCTCACCTTGCAGCTGATCCACGCCCTGGAGGCGAACGAACGTCTGCAGAAGAGTCTTAAAATGAGTGATCAGAAAGCGGATCGTCTTTTGAACCGAGTCAGTAATCTGGAGGAAAGGAATAACCTGTTTATTGAGCGGTCTCATAAGCTGGAACTGGTGGAGCATGCTGTCGGGGAGGACCAGGTAAGCAGGATTGTTGACGAACAGAGCAGGCGAGAGGAGTGGGAGAGAAAGCAAAGGAAAAGGCAGAGAGGTAGGGCTGAGTGGTCGGTGTAACTCCGTAAAAGCATGATTGTGAATAGAAGGCTCTATCTATCCTTATTGTCTCAGTTATTGATGTGATATCACCTCTGTGATACTCTTGATAGAGTATATACATCCATCTGATATCTTAAAAGATTCAAATTGAGCTGATTTTGAGAGGAATGATCACTAATGGGAAATATACTTCATTTGAACTGTAAGCAATGCAAATATTCTTTCAATGGGTTATTAGGCGAAGGCAGACAAGGCTTTTTAGAGGACATAGAATGGAAGAAGCGTTTTGAAAGACAGGGAGGACCTAAAGAGATACAGATTATTTATAATGCTATTAGTGCTTGTGTCGATGATGAAGAAAGAGAAGAAGACATTGTCCCAGCCTTTTTAAGACAGGATGAAAAGAAAAACGAATTAATGCAAATCCTTTTCCCAGAATTCATCTTATATTGTTCCCATATAGATGTAATCATTGTAAAAAATTAATCAACCACAAAAGAGTAAACATTAAATGTAAAAGAGGAGTCTTTATAGAGAACGACGTGGAATGCCCGTCATGCGGAAACTTAGCGTCTCCAATAAATCTCGATGCTCTAATGAAAAACAAGGATGAAGAACATAAGGAGAGTGGTTACATATCTTGTCCAAAATGTGGCGGCAGGCTTGAATTAACTGGCGTGTCTTTTTTTGACTGATGCATGTTATTGCAACACGGAGGGATGTATGGGCAGTATTTATTATATGACGTGTGGGACTTGTGGCTATTCTTTTTATTCACAGTTTGGATTTGGCGGATTCAGTGATGGAGACATAAAAAAGATGACAGAAGAACAGTTTAAAGAAGGGAAGGCAGATCCTGAACTTCAGAGAATTTATGATGCGCTAAAACAGTGTACAAATGTAGAAGACAAGAAAACAGATCAGCCTGATAATAATCCGAAAATAGAGGTTTTATCCGCCTTGTACTACTGCAGTGCGTGTAATGACTACTTTAATGGAAACTATGTCATAATTCACGGAAGAAGGGGAACATTCACAGGAAAAAGCATCCCTTGTCCGGTATGCGGAAAGAGACATGCAATTCAGATTTCAGAACAGGATATGAATCCCGTAATCGATGATTCTGGGATGAAGAGAAAATCATGGCTTCGTTGTCCAAGATGCAATGATTATATGATAATCAAGCCAGAAGGCATCTATGATTGAACATATTTCTGACAGAATTCTGAGCATCTTGAAAATGACTATATTTTTAGGAATGCATTTTTAAAGATTATATGTTTTTTTGGTAGGAGTTTTCTGTTGCTATAATTATTAACACAAAGAACTTGAAAATTCATTTGGCCGAAAGCTGTTTGTTTATGACGAATTCTTCGATTTTCAATTTATTATCAAAAGAATTATAGAAGTAATATCGGAGTCGAACGGGGATTATTACAACTATGAACTAAAGAGTACTTTGATCAAAATGGGTAGGATTATGGATTGGTATGATGTTGATGATATTCTTTACGATGGGACGAAAGAAGAAATATCAAACTTAAAATGCCCAGCCTGTGGTGGGAAAATAAAGTATACTTAAATACTTCAGTTTTCATAATTTTGCAGCCTTTTTTATTTTTATTATAATACCTCGTAAACAGGACAACATACGAAAATGGAAATGAAGCACGAGATTTTGACCTTGTAAAATCAGATAGTACTGTGATAACGTTCTTTATATCGGTGGATGTAGATTCATATTGGGGGGAAGAAAAAGATGGACACGGAAAAATAGGTTTGTCCTTGCTGCGGCATGGATTATATTAGAGAAGAGTATGATATCTGCTTGACCTGTGGCTGGGAGTATGATCCGGTTCAGAATGATAGACCTGATCTTAAGGGCGGTGCCAACCGTGACTCGTTGAATGAGCATAGGGATTGGTATAAAAGAATGTACACAAAGGATAAAAGATTCAAATGGTGTAATACTTGGAAAAACTGAACTACATGTCATTTAAGCAGGAGTGTCTGAAACGGGCAAGGTGGTAGTTATGAGTAAAATGTATGAGAGCCTCATGGAAGGATTGATGGAGGACCTTCAGGATAATCAGATATATGGCGAACCACAGGGAAGAAAGACAGTAATTAAGAAGAATTGTGAGTATGAAAACCATGGGAAACTGGAAACAGCCCTAAGTTGTTATTTCCAGAACATAGCATCTCTTGGGGCTTGTGCGCAGATTGCAGATATGAGCAAGGAGGAGTTTATCGGATATCTGGGTGCAAATGGTATTTCAATCTTTCAGTTTGATGATGAGCGGGAGTTTGTTGAGGAAATGAACAATGCATGAAGATTATCTGGTTGACTCCGGCATCTTCTGGCCAGGAAGTATGATTTGATAAAGACTGACAAGCTGAAGGAGACTTCGGAGTGGTTTACGAGGACCAGTAACGGAACCAAAATCAGATTTACCAGACGCTGTCTGGCATTTTTAGAAAGAAATATTAATACATACATATACCCGATTTTGCAGACAGTGTCTGCAAAATTGACCTGGTGACACTATGTCTAAATGTTGAAGATAGAAGAGGAAATGACTTGCATTCTGATGCCTTGTGAGTTATCATTGACCTGAAAGGAGGTTCCCTGTGTATAAAATCTTTTTTTATCAGGACAGTACAGGACATCAGCCAGTCAAAGAATATATACGGGAACTGGAGGCTGGAAAGAGCAAGGACAATCGCATCAAGCTGAATAAGATCAGAGATTATATGAAGATTCTTGAGATTCAAGGAACCAGGGCTGGAGAACCTTTTGTAAAGCATCTGGAGGGAGAAATCTGGGAGCTTAGGCCTCTGAGAGACAGGATTTTGTTTGCTGCATGGGTAAATGACAGCTTTGTCCTGCTGAGTCATTTTATGAAAAAGACACAGAAAACTCCCAAGAGGGAGATAGAGAAGGCGAAGCGCCTGTATGCGGATTTGAAAGAAAGGAGTGTAGAAAAATGAGATACAGCCCAATCGGAGACAGCTGGGATGATTTCGAAACAGAAATCTTCACTCCAGAGGAAATTGCCGCCAGTGATCTTCGTGTAGCTCTGATTAATGAACTGATTTGTGCACGTAACGAGAAGGGCATTACCCAGAGAGAGCTGGAGGAACTGAGTGGAGTCAGCCAGCCTGTTATTGCCAGAATGGAAAGCGGAGCTGCTGTGCCCAAATTGGATACAGTGATAAAGGTGCTTGCAGCGTTAGGAAAGACATTAGCAATTGTTCCTCTTGAGACAGTGCGTCCGGCAAAATAAAGAGATATTGATAACACATCTCTGATAACAATTTGATAACACCAGTTCGTATACCCTGTGGAATTAGGATAACCGGTATCATTGAAAGTCAAATTCGTATATTTCATAAAACCCGAACGGGTTAGAAACAGAATCCGGTTTTAGAGTACGAATAATTTGCAAATTGTGTTCAGTGACACTCCCGTTGGTCGCGAAAATGACAGACTGAAATAGCAAAAAAGCTCTCAATTGTCGGTTTTATACCGGTGGTTGGGAGCTTTTTCGTATTGTTCATAAAATCAAACTCATTTTATAACTGCAAAAGACTGCGCATCCGTATAAATCCGCCCATTCCCTGCAGAAGCTTCTCCGATTTTGAAGATTACTTCGCCATGGATTGTCTCGGAGATGTCGGCAGGAAGGATGGTTTCAAGCTTGCCTCCGGTGGGATTCACAACACATAGAAGCGTGCCGCGTCGATAAACCAGAGGTTTATCGTTTTCACTGCAAATCACCTGGAAGTCAGCGTCTGCCTGCAGATCTTTTTCCCTGTGGCGAATCGCAAGAATTGCCCGTACCGTATTCAGCAGCGAATCGCGGTCGGCTTCCTGTGCTTCCACCGTAGGTGCATCCGCCGATGTATCTACCGGCAGATACAGATCGGATGTCTTTCCTTCCGAGAACCCGAGGTTCGCGCTGCCATCCCACTGCATGGGCGTTCTGGATCCGGTGCGGAAGTATCCGCCCTCCTTTGTGGGCACGTCAAGATATCTCATACCGATTTCGTCCCCGTAATACAAGAACGGCACGCCGGGGAGCGTAAACAGAAACGCATAGGCAAGCTTCAGCTCCCTCGGATCAAGCGTATAGCTGGGGCGGATCGTATCATGATTGCAGGTCAGCAGGGAAATATACCCCAGATCCCTGGTATCTTCATACCAGGTGAGGTATTGATCCAGGAAGCGATTGATGTCTCCTCCGGCGTCTTTTTTGAAATAACTGTGATCCTCTGCATTGCGATCACCGTGAGCACTCCCGCCGTGGTTATAATAATCCCGCATCAGCGTAGAGTAGCCTCCTCCCGGTTCATTGAGACAAAAGTCCATATCATATCCTGCGCGAAGAGCCAGCGGCGGATTGCTCCACTCAGAGACCATTGCGGCATCCGGGAATTCCAGGTCAAGCATACGGCGAACATCTTTCCAAACTGCACTGGTACCTGTTTTCTTATCGTCATCATTCTTTACAAGAGAGGCTGCCATATCTACACGGAAGCCGTCGCATCCATGTGAAAGCCAGAAGCGCATGATGTCTTTGATCGCTTCACGCGTAGCCATGGCTTCAGGATCCCGAAAACTTTTCTGCCACGGCTCAGTGACTTTGTAGAAACCATAATTCAGAGCCGGCTGGCATTTGAAGAAATTCAGAATATAGCAGGCGCTGCGTTCACTCTCGCCGCCGATATAAGGGAGGCCGGAAGCGCCCTGGAAGCAGTAATCTGTCCAGATAAAACGGTCAGAATACTCATTTTTCTGTACCTTCTGGCTTTCAAGGAACCAGGGGTGTTCTTCAGAGGTATGTCCGGGAACCAGATCAAGCAAAACACGGATCCCCTTTTTGTGCGCTTCATCGAAGAGCCGAAACAGATCTTCATTGGTGCCGTAACGAGGGGCCACTTTTTTATAGTCCCGAATGTCATAACCTGCATCTTTGAATGGTGAATCATAGCAGGGATTGATCCAGAGTGCATTGCAGCCAAGTTCTTTAATATAGTCCAACTTCTGCACAATGCCGTTGATGTCGCCAATACCATCCCCGTCTGAGTCCTTGAAAGACTGCGGATAGATCTCATAAAAAATAGTGTCTTTCAGCCATTTTGCTGCCATTGTTCTCGCCCTCCCATGTATAAATGATGACACAAAAAGTGTTTAAAGCGTTTGCCGTGCAACCTGTTGAAGTGTTTCAACTGTAATAGTATAATACGACACATCAGAGGATGAATCTACAAAAATTCGCCGATTTTATAACAGTATTCTATGATTTGCAGTAAGAACAGGGTGCGAGAGGATGAAAAAAGAAACGACACTGACTGTCCCGAGAGAGAATGCCCGGCATGGCAGTATTATTTTGCCTGTGAACAGCTATCACTGCTTTGTACCGGAGACATACACAGAACTTGCGCTTCACTGGCATGAAGAAATGGAGATTACACTGGTTCGTAAGGGGACCTCTGATTACAAGGTTGGAAAGAGTATCTTCCGTACTGAAGAAGGGGACATGCTTCTGATCCCGCCCTATTGTGTTCATTCTGCTTCTGAGATACCCGGGGAAACTATGCTCACAGACAGTCTCGTATTTCATCTGGATTATTTGGGTGCCAAAAGTCAGGACATATCTGCAGTCAGGTATATACGCCCAATGGCGGAAGGACATTTCCAGATGCCGGAACGAATAAAAGCAGGAGATCCCGGCTATGTTGAAATCAAAAACACCTTTCTGCGATCGCTGGACTTTTTTCTCAACAAGCCTCCGTTTTTTGAGATCGGTTTGAAGGCAGAACTGTTAAACGTGATTCTTCTTCTCTTTAAGAATGGCTACGTCAGAGAATCAATTGAAGACCGGAATGCAGCTGAGAACCGTCAACAGATAAAAGCTGTGCTTCAGTACATTTCAGAACACTATCGAGAAAAAATAAAAGTATCTGACCTTGCCCAGCTGGCTGGTTTCAGTGAGAGTTATCTGATGAGCCTCTTCCGTCAATATGTGGGAATGAGCTGCATCCAGTACATCATTCATTTTCGTATTCAGGAAGCCGCACGGGCATTGGAAGAGACATCTGGCTCCATTGCTGTCATTGCACTGGACCACGGATTTGATAATATTTCATATTTCAATCTGCAATTCCGAAAACACTTCGGTATGACGCCTCGCGAGTTCCGCAAGAAGCAGGCGCGTTACTATTCTCTCAATACACCGGCCACTCAGCTTACGGACTCGCCGATCCCTTCCAGCTCATTTTCCTGATACATGATGAAATTGCCTGTATCAAAACTGCACGCAAGTCCCGGAACATCTGTCAGAAAATCATTCAGTCCGGCAATGGTACAATAAGGAGCTTCCGGCCGAGCATCCTGGCTTCTCTGGAACGGTTCAAGGCCGAATCGGCGGAGCAGGACAGGAAGCGAAAAACCCCTCGGAAAGTCGTAAAAGACAGAGAGCGGATCCCTGAGCGGAGTCGGCGGAAAAGCCGCTAAATAAAACGATGTCCTGTCCGCTTTTTAGGGCGCCGGAGCCCGCGTAAAAAGAGGCTTTAAAACAGCAAAACAGGGGTGTGCGGTAAATATATCGTCTGCCCATGATTTTGCGGTCAAGAAAGCGGACGGGATCATGTGTTTTGGGACATTGACATTACGACTCTGCATGTCTGACCAAATATCATTGGCATCGTACCACAGCTGATCCCATATGGCGGGTTCATATGTATGTTCGCATTTTGAAGCTTTAGAAGCCGCATGAATACTGGCTCCAGAAGCGCGAAACCTAGGAATGCGACAAATTATTCGATACCCTTTGGTTTTGCAGTTCTAAATGCGAACTTTTTTATTCCCCAACTTATTCCCCATGTGTTATAATGCAAATATGGGGATTAAAGTTGGGGAAAGGACCTTTTATGAATATTAAATCAATTGTCTTGGAATTATGTTCGTATAATGATGAACAGGAATGGTTCGAGTTTAAGGAGAACTGGTTTCAGCCGGAGGCATTGGGCGAGTATGTTTCTGCCCTGTCTAATGCGGCAGCATTTCATTACAGGGAATATGCGTATTTTGTATGGGGAGTTGCCAATGATACACACGAAATTGTCGGAACAGATTTCAATCAGTACCGTGAATACAACAAAGAGCCATATCAGAATTATTTAGCCAGAAATCTGTCTCCGAGTATCAGTTTTTCGTTTGAGGAAACAATGATCGAGGGTAACCGTGTGGTTGTGCTTATTATACCAGCTGCAGAAGAGATTCCTACGGCATTCAGAGAGAAACGATATATTCGAATCGGTTCCTCCAAAGCCAGTCTGAAAGATTATCCGAAGCGGGAGATTCAGCTTTTTAAGATTCTGGATAGAAGGACGGAAACCATCGAGACTTTGCCTGCAAAGTATCAGGAACTATCCTTTTCGAAATTGTTTGGCTATTATGGTTCAAAAGGAATTGTCCTGCGGGAAAAAACGTTCGTCAAAAACCTTGGTCTAAAAACCAGCAGAGGTGAGTATAATATGCTTGCCCAGCTTTTATCGGATGATTCCCATATTCCGATCCGTGTTTCGATTTTTGATGGCAAGACAAAAGGCTCCCCGCTGTTTTCTGTAAGGGAATTCGGCAACAACTGTCTGCTCTATAGTCTTGATGAACTATTGCGTTACGGAGATGTTTTGAATCTGATCCAGACGGATGAAAGAGAACGGGTAGTGGAACGAAAGGAAGTTCCTTTGTTTGATAATAAAGCCTTTCGTGAGGCCGTTATCAATGCTGTACTGCACAATAAATGGGTCGAAGGGAACGAGCCGATGATCTCGGTTTTTTCCGATCGTATAGAGATTCTCTCCAGAGGAACTATACCTCCTGCACAGACAATGGAAGGATTCTTTCTGGGAGAATCCATACCGGTTAATGAAAAGCTGTCGGAGATTTTCCTGCAGTTGCATATCAGTGAAAAATCCGGCAGGGGTGTGCCCAAGATCATTGAAGTCTATGGAAAAGACGCATTTACTTTCAGAGAAAACTCGATCGTTGTGACGATTCCCTTCCAGAGAATTCATAATTCCCAGATTGCATTGGGAAATAAAACTGGGGATAA
>Ga0256404_1010544_pt1 | contig 12735 bp, 17 predicted proteins | sample RumenRJG_01DNA_FD_185990 | JGI IMG/M metagenome (GOLD analysis project Ga0256404, IMG submission 185990) | Bovine rumen microbial communities from Lethbridge, Alberta, Canada - RJG_01 | ecosystem: Host-associated > Mammals > Digestive system > Stomach > Rumen | place: Canada: Alberta | collected...
GGGCTTTTTTGCTACCCAAATCTCGAAAAATTTACTTCGATTTTCATAGATGACATTGGGCTGTTTTAGCCATGTGTAAGGATTTGAACTCTCAAAAGAGCGAATTCAGCCCCCTCGAAAGGTCGAAATACAGGCAAATCTCGATTTTGACAGCAAAAAATAGTATACAAAGTTTCGGACTCGGTTTTAGTGGTTTTCACGAAATGTGAAAACACTGGGATCGAGTCCTTTTTTGTTTCTCCGAAAACCAAGTGATAGAAAACCTATCAGCAATGTGTGAGCCTTTGTGACGGTAAAGGAATATGTTGAAAAACAGATCTCTGAAAATAAGGTCGACATTGTATTCTCGCATACTTGCCCAGCAAAGTATATACCTACTGAATGCTTTCTTTCTGGTATAGACCAGTCGAAAGTAGATAATAGTACCGAAGAGTGGCTGGATAATATCGAAGATAAACTCGAATATGAAGCGTGGTATCTTGGACACTGGCATACTGATAAGCGTATAGATAAGATGCACTTCCTGTTTCATGGCGTTGAATAACTGTAAAAGAAAGGTTGAATATTATGAGTAAAATAGAGCTATTGAATGCTTCTTGTGCAGATCAGACGGTAGATGCAGTTGTAAATGCTGCAAACAGAGGCCTATGGGCTGGCGGCGGAATATGTGGAGTTATATTCCAGAAAGCAGGCTTAAAGGAGCTTTCTGCGGCTTGTTCTGCGCATAAAACTCCGTTAAATGACGGCGAAGCTGTTATAACGCCGGCATTCAACATGACAAACGCTAAACATATAATCCATGCAGTAGGACCTGATTTTTCATATACTCCTACGGCTTTCGAGGAATTATTTAATGCATACTATAATTCTCTGTGCGTATTAAAGGAAAATGGACTTCACAGCATATCATTTCCGCTTATAAGCTCCGGTATCTTTGGCGGAGATCTCCCAGATCCTGCAGGAGAATCTACAAAGCAGTGCTGCAGAGCATATAACAAGTTTACATCCGACTATCCTGATTATGAGATTGAGGTGAAGCTTTGCGCCTTTACGTCTAGAGAAATGGCATCTGCTCAGAATGCGTTCAGTAAGTTTATAAAATGAACAAACTCCCTGTGTGTACAGCACAGGGAGTGTCTTATATTATGAGATTTCTATTGATTTTATGACGATTTTATGGTATACTTAGTATATAATAAATGAAATAACAAGCAGTGTGGTGGTAAAATGAACGAATTGTCTAAATACCTGTGTTTACTCCTTAGGCATCAGCCAGGGAAAGCAGAGCTTGACATGGACGAGCAAGGCTGGGTATCAGTAGAACAGCTTATAAACGTGGTCAATCAGCACGATAGCTATAACCTTGATCATGAACTTCTGAAAAAGATTGTTAATGAAGATAATAAGAAGCATTACGAGTTTGATGAAGAGAATGATAAGATCCGAATAGTCCAAAAAAAGTTGAAGCTGATATACTTTTATTCGCCTAATGTAAGAGGCTTTGAAGTGAATGAGTTTAATTTTTCCTCAAAATACAATATTAGTTTTAGTGATGATAAATTAAAGATATCCTGTGATGACGAGAGATATATTGAGGACTTTTATGGAAAAAATTTAGAGATAAATGCTATTGTCGGCAACAATGGTTCTGGAAAATCTTCGCTTTTAAAGAGACTATATTCTTTTTTAAGATCAAGGAGCATTTCTTGGTGGGGAGATAGCGATAACAAATATATTGTTGTATTTGAAGAAGTAACATGGGATAATTCGTATCTGAAGGTCGTTTCAGCAGGTAAAAACTATAAAATCTATCAAACTGAAATATCTGGAAAGTTTGAAGAAGAACTGATAATAGATCTCTCAGGAAAGGCTGCCAGTCTCGATTTGTTTGATAGAATTATAGATGACGAACTTACAGAAGTTTTTAACCTCGAAATATCGTTCTGATAATATCAAATATATCAATTTTGGTACTAATATTAATAGTAATAAGTACAGCATAAATGTGGAAGAGCTTCTTACGTCAAAGTTTAAGCCACTTCGGGATAAAAATGAAGGGCTTGAACTGTATATGTATCTTTGTAGACTGAAACAATATAAAGGCAGATCGAAAAAAGAATTTATAGACTATCTTTATATGTGGGATACAACGGTAAGAAAAGAAAAAGGTAAATGCATTATTCACTTTAGAGGGAAAGATATTACTATTAATCCAACAAACAACAACAATGAAGAGTTTAAGAAATTGAGAGAGTATGTAATAGACCAGATTAATAATTATGATAGTGACATTTACGAAGTGCTGAAACAAAAATATACCGATTATTATACAAATAAGGTTAATTTTGCTGCCTTATTAGATTACATTGAACAGTCGCTTTCCAATTGTTTGTATGAAAAAAACAAATCAGCTACTAATAGTACTAAATATGATAAACAGCCGTACATAATTCATTATAAATTGATATCCGATACAATGCGCAATAAACTTTTGAACTCGCTGGGAGTAAACGTGTGTCCTTATTGTAACAGACAGTATATAACAATATGGCATGATGAAGACGCAAAAAATGTTCATTCAACTGCTGACCTCGATCACTTCTATATCAAATCAGATTACCCATTATTTGCGCTGTCGCTGTTTAATTTTGTACCCTCATGTCAGATATGCAACTCAAGATTCAAGGGCGGAAAGGTGAGAAACACTATTTATCCCTATGAAGAAGAGTTCGGAAGAAAAATACAATTTCAGCTTGAGCTTGAAGGCAAAACACCGAATGAAGAGCTTCAGTTGAAAAAATGGCTTGGAGCTGCTAACGCCGCGTCTGATAAAATGAAACTATCCCTTACACCTGTTCCGGAGTCAGCAAGAGATGATTTTTCACTTAAAGTTAATGGCAGCAAAGCTTTGTTTAGGCTTGATGAAGTTTACGACTGTCATAAGGGAAAAGCCGTTGATGTAGTGCTGAAAAAGCGTATCTATCTTGAAGGTGCTTATAAAAACTATGTTGATGATATTTTTGAGAAATTTGACATCACAAGTATTTCTCTCGAAAAATTCTTGTTCGGATATGACTGGGATAATGATAATTTCGATGAACTGTTATCCAAAATGACATATGATATTTTCCATAGTTCTTAATGAAATGGAATAAATAGGAAATACAATGGATTAATGATAATATGAGTGTGAATACATTAAGGAACGTCATGATATTACGCCTTCAGAGGACACCACCGACATAAAAAATACAGTATGCGATATCATAAGAAATTCAGAGAATAATAGTCTATATGAGAACTGCTATGGAGGCGTAAAGATAAAATGAGATCTATACCGCAGCAATGGGTAGGCAAAAGTCCAACCTATCACACATTCAGCGCATTGTAAGAGAATATTAATTGAATCAAAATACAATTCAGAAATACGGAGGTTAAAAATGGAACGTACAGAGATTGCAAAGAATTATTTTGCACAGAAATGTCATTGCTCGCAGGCGGTGCTTGCATCCTTCGCAGATGTGCTTGGCATCACGGAGGAAACGGCGCTGAAATTCGGATCCTGCTTCGGCGGTGGCATGCGGAAGGGCGAAGTCTGCGGTGCATGTACCGGCGCCCTTATGGCACTCGGCATGAAATTTGGTATGTCCGAGGTCGGCGATTTTGATAATCAGAAGATTGCGGACGGATATGCAAGGCGCTTTCTCGATGAATTTGCAAAGCAGAACGGCTCCTATCTCTGCCGCGATTTGCTGAAACGCAATCTCGCAAGCGAAGAGGAACGGCAGAAAGCGCGCGAGGAGGGACTGTTTGCGTCCGTCTGTCCGAAGATGATTGAAAGCGCCGTCTGCATTGCAGAGCAGATGATTCAGAACAAAGCATGAAGTTATAATAAAAAATGCTCGATAATCTCTTTAGATTATCGAGCGTGAGATGATTATTTTATTTGATTTGATTCAGAAATAAACAACCAATTAGTTGATTTAGAAATGGTTACATTCCGGAAAAGTCCGAAAAATAGCGATTTATCGTATGTCATCATTTCCGTCAATGACACACAGAAACAAGGACTATGTTGCTAAACATAGTCCTTTTGCTTTATGGCTTAGAATAGCAGTTCAAGACGATATTGCTACAAGAATCTATGACATTAAGCGACTATATTGCATGCAAAAAAGAAAGTTGAACGGAGCTTGATATAAGCTCCGTTTCCGTTATATTTCCGTTATGATGGTGCAAAGCTATGAAAGATGACGATCAATTATGAACTATACAGTCAGTACGATTGACTTTTTCTCCTATCTGTGGTATAATTGCAACTAACATAAATCGGAATTTAGATGATAAATATTATTAAGGAAATGATATGAGTGATAAATTAAATAATACCGATGAATTGCCTGTTCTCGAACCGCTTATGCCAGGAGAAGATTCCCAACCTGAGCCTATCTCACAACACGGGAACCATCAGAATACCGAAGATAAAATAGCAGAAATAATGGCTCAAGCCCATATAAAGAGAGGAAAGTCGGAACTACGAGAAAGTATGATGCAAACTAATACTATCGTTTATTTGTTGGTATTATTGGTTTTGTTCATTCTAAGTATGGAATTTCTTCCGCCTTTTCTTGTAATACCTGTGATCATGTCTTTTTTGGTCATAAAAGTTCTGTTAGCTATGAAGAAGCAAGAACTTGAACTGAAAGGGGCTATAAAAGATAATATTGTTTTAGTCTTACTTACAGGATTATTCGTTTTTTTGGCAATTCTAAATATTTTTGATAAATGATTACGCTTGTAAATTCTGATTTTGCTGAGCACCATGATAAAACCAAAACTAATGAAAAATGATACAGAAAGCCCCCGAGAGGGGGCTTCTATGTTCATATATGTATTCTTGACTTTTGTCGATAGCACAGTGTATAATATGGATAGTAAGCAGGTTAATATTATAAATCGGAATTATTAAGCTATCATCGTTATCGAAAGGCAAATCAAGCGAGCCACCAGCTGCACCTGCTCCGCCAATCAAAAGTGCTATCAGACCTACTGCCTTAACAACGTCTTTGATATCCTTTTCAGTTTCTTCATCCATGTCGAATATATCTGCAAGAAGTCCCATCACATATCCTCCTCTGTTGTCACTTCTTCGTTTACATATAATCTGCGCTCTTTTAAATACTGGATCAATTCAGGTTCTTTTACCGTATCTACAAACTCGCTCCAGCTCATATTCGCTATGCCTTCATCTGTCAGACTGATAATGTAAGACGAAAAGGAAGATAAAAATCTGCCTGAAAAAGCTATTGACATGCTTTAGGAATTATGATAATCTGTAATTGAATATAGTTATGTATAGCCAATAGTATAACACAGGCAGGAGGAAATAATATGATATTCAGAGATTGCGGGAATTATTACGAAAACAGCGTTGAAAAAGTAGTTTCCTATGTTCAGAGATGTCTTAGTATAGAACTTGAAAAGGAAAGATGTAAGTATCAAACGGCAGAGACAGTACATAAAGCAAAGCCCATAACTTCACCTGTTATTCTTGTTATTGAAGGAAAATGTTATGTGGGCATAACCTCAAATCCCATACAGAGCCTGACAGCACATGGTATTAACATTTTCTCATCAAATACGTATTATTGCACAGATATTCGGAAAGAGGATGCACAGCGCTGCAAAGAGGCAGTAACAGAACTGGAAGGATATGAAGCGGTCTGCATTCCTGAAAATGATCATTTAGATACGCCTTTTCCACAGCTATATCTGTATATTTACAAGATATCAGATAACACAAATGAACAGCCCGAGATAAATAATTATACTCCTATCGAAGATCTGCCTGAAGGCAAAAATATTGTTCGTTTTGTAATGCGTAATGGCAGGGCAGATGTTCGGATTTTACCTGAGATCAATGAAAAAATATGTAACGATCTGATTACAGAGATCAAAGAAGGCATATCTTCTCAGCAGCTTGCCGAGGTATGGATCAGACACAAAGAACTGAATATGATCAGTGTGCTGTTTGGTGACGGCTGCTGTATTATCAACTATGATGCAGGTACTTCACAAATGGGAGTTTACCAGAGTTACCGCAGCGGAGTGACTTTGCGAAAAAAGGTGCAGCTTTATTCAGGTGAATATCCTGAGTATATGCTTTGCCGTGATATGCAGGTGTTAGAGACAATACTGCAATATTTCCTGCTGAAAGGGAAAAAGCCGGGAAAACGTCAGAATATTAAGTGGGTTAATATGAAATATGACGGATGGGCTTAATGACATTACCAATTATGGGGAGTTTGTTTATTTTCTGTTGACTTTTGCGTTTGTGTGTGATATAATCAAGATGCGAAACTCAAAATCTATATGTTTTTGCGTTTGGGCTCGAGTAACACTTAGATACATACTCAATGTATAACTGATTCTGTGTGTTCAATAATACTTGCAACAGGCGTAGGAGATGAGAAATATGTCAAGGAAAACACTGAAAGTTCTGTTTCATATGGGAGCAAAAGAATATCAGGAAGAGTACAATAATCGATATAACGACAATGATACTATTCATCTGCCTGTAAATATCGGCGATAATACCGCTTTCATCTGTCAGACTCCTGAGGTATATAAACAGATAATATCGATTGAGCGTATGGACAAGGCTGTTGAGACTGTGACCAATACACTACCTCAGCTTGCAATATCTCAGTTCACTTCCAAATGTCTGATAGACGAAATACTGTTGACTAATAACATCGAAGGCGTTCACAGTACCAGAAAAGAGATCGGCGAGATACTTCAGGATCTATCAACAAGGAATAAACGTAACAGATTTGTTGGCCTTGTCGCTAAATATGCTGCATTGGAAGATAATCAGTCTATATCCTTTAAAACTTGTCAGGATATCCGCAAAGTCTATGACGATATCTTCTATGAGGAAATAAAGGCTACTGATCCCGAGAATCTGCCTGATGGTGAAATATTCCGTAAATCAGGAGTTGAAGTGCAATCGGCAACTCAGAAGGTCATCCACAAAGGACTATCGCCTGAGAGTAAGATAATCGATACCATGAACCATAGCCTTGAAGTGCTGAACAATGATGAAATCGATATTTTCATCAGGATAGCAGTATTCCACTACTTGTTCGGATATATTCATCCATTCTACGACGGTAACGGCAGAACGAGCCGATTCATCAGCAGTTATCTGTTATCGCGTCAGCTCAATCCCTTGATTGGATTCCGACTTTCTTATACAGTAAAAGAAAATATCTCCAAATACTATAAGGCTTTTGATATATGCAATGATCCTCACAACAAAGGTGAACTTACGCCGTTTGTGGAAATGTTCCTGGATATCGTCGAGAAATCACTGCAACAGCTGTTGGAAACTCTAGAAGAGAAGAAATATAAATGGGAATACTACTGTCAGCGTATCGGCTACTTACCTGATGCTGATAAGAACGATATGTCGCATCTGTACGAGCTCCTTATTCAGGCAGCGTTATTCTCCAATATTGGTATCTCCCGTGAAGAACTCCTTACTCAGCTGCAACTCTCAGAGAATACTTTAAGGATCAGGCTGAGACTAATACCTGATACACTGCTTATTGAGAACCGTCAGAAAGGCAAGAAGTATTATCTTCTTGACCTTGATGCAACAGATAAACTATTTGCTGAATGAAAAATAATCGCCTCCCGAGGGAGGCGATGCTTGAAACATTATTTGCATTCAGTACAGATATACTCAGTAACCGTCTGGTCGTTGATAACCGACTCATACAATCGCCAGCCGCCTGCAAGGTTATAGCAGTCATATCCGTTTCCGCTCAGAATTCGGCAGGCTATATAGCTTCGCAGTCCGCTGTGACAATGAACATATACAGGCTTGTCCTTGGGCAACTTGTCAAGGTTATCGCGCAGAGTATCAAGAGGGATATTGACAAATCCATCAATCATTCCTCTCGAAATCTCGGTCTTGGTCCTTACATCAAGAAGCGTAACACTTCCGTCTCTTGGAAGGTTCTCAACATCGTGCCAGAAGAACTGCTTCACTGTTTCGTTTATAACGTTCTCAGCTACAAATCCAGCCATATTCACAGGATCCTTTGCACTTCCGAAAGGCGGAGCATAGCAGAGTTCAAGTTCCTTTAAAAAAGTGACCTTTGCTCCGAAGCGTATTGCTGTCGCAAGCACGTCCATACGCTTGTCCACTCCATCAAATCCAACTATTTGAGCACCGAGCAGCTTATAGGTTTTCTTATCCCATAGAACTTTTATAGACATATTTGTCGCATTGGGATAATATGAAGCGTGAGAAGCAGAGTAGATATAGGTCTTATCATGGTCAATGCCTTCAGCAGCTGCTCGCTTCTCATTAAGACCTGTGGTTGCAACTGTCATACCGAACAGCTTTAGCACAGCAGAGCCCTGAGTACCATTGTATTCTGAGGGAATACCTGCGATATTATCAGCAGCTATTCTTCCCTGTTTGTTGGCAGGACCTGCCAATGGTATGAACAAAGCTGAGCCTGAAACGAAGTCCTTAACCTCGACTGCGTCGCCGACAGCGTAAATGTCGGGATAGTTTGTCTGCATACGGCTGTTAACTATTATGCTACCTCGTGAGTTCAGAACAATACCGCATTCCTTTGCAAGAGAAGTCTCGGGACGGACTCCCACGGACATTATCACCATATCGGCTTCGATACTGCCGTTTTGCAGAACAACTTTGTTATCAGTAATCTCCATAACGCCGTTATTCAGGAAAAGTTTAACGCCTTTGCTTCGGATATAGCGGTGAACGTCGGCTGCCATATCTGCGTCAAGAGGAGCGATAAGGTGATCTGCAAGCTCGACTATTGATACTTCAAGCCCTGCATTTACAAGGTTCTCAGCCATTTCTACGCCGATATATCCACCGCCGACAACTACTGCTTTCTTCGGTTTGTTATTGTCGATGAAGCCTTTGATCTTCATAGTATCGGGTATATTTCGCAACGTGAATACATGGGGAGATTCAACTCCGCTGATATTTGGACGAATGGGCTCAGCGCCCGGTGAGAGTATGAGTTTGTCGAAGAATTCTTTGTATTCTTCACCCGTATCGACATTACGCACGGTAACTGTATGGGAATCCGGAGATATCTTCACGGCTTCGCTCTTTACTCGCACATCAATATTGAAACGCTTGCGGAAGCTCTCAGGAGTCTGCAATGTAAGCATATTCCTGTCAGTTATCTCTCCGCCGATAAAGTATGGCAGACCGCAGTTTGCAAATGAGATATAGTCACCACGTTCCAGGATTATGATCTCATCATTTTCTTTTAATCGCCTTAGTCTTGCGGCTGCGGAAGCTCCTCCGGCAACGCCGCCAATGATAATAGTTTTCATTTTTCTACCTCCGAAAGGGGAAATTTTATGTTTGAAGAAATATACAGCGAATTATTCCCGTTCTGGGACAAAATATCAGCTGATGACCGCAAATATATCTGCGATAACTCCACGGTTCATCAATACGAAAAAGGTACTAATCTGCATAACGGCAGTGAATGCTCGGGAGTGATCTTTGTCCGCAGCGGAAGTCTCCGTGTGTATATCATGTCAGAGGACGGCAAGGACGTGACTCTGTATCGCCTGCATAAAGGCGATATGTGTATGCTGTCGGCTTCCTGTGTTTTGCAGTCCATAACCTTTGAAGTTGTTATCGACGCTGAAGAGAACAGCGAATGCTGTATCATCAGCGGTCACGCCTTCAAGCAAGTTTCGGAGCGCAACCCCGAGATTCGGATATTCTCGCTTGAAACAGCCGTTTCGCGCTTTTCCGATGTTATGTGGGTAATGCAGCAGATAATGTTCATGAGTCTTGACAAGCGTCTTGCGATATTCCTGCACGACGAAGCTCTGCGTATAAATTCGGACACTATACAGCTTACGCAGGAGCAGATAGCGAAGTACATCGGCTCTGCACGGGAAGTCGTGTCCCGAATGCTGAAATACTTCGCTAATGAGGGGATAGTCGAAGTGTCACGCAAGGGCGTCAGGATACTTGATAAGAAGCGGCTGCGTGATTTAACCCTTTAACATATCGAGTATAGCTGATTTCGGACGAGCACCGACTGCGTGAGCAGTTACCTTGCCGCCTTTCATTACTGCGAGCATTGGTATGCTTGAAACACCGAATGCGGCTGCAAGCTCAGGCTGATCGTCAACATTGATTTTGCCTACTGCGAACTCGCTGTGCTCCTCTGCTATCTCGTCAACAAGCGGAGATACCATTCTGCAAGGTCCGCACCAGTCTGCGTAAAAGTCCAGAAGAACAGGCTTTTTGCTTGCTCTGACCTCTGCGAAATTTTCCTTTGTAACCTTTAAAACTGACATATTGATACTTCCTTTCTGTTTTATTGTATCTTTATTATACTTCATTATTCAGTGATTGTCTGTGACTTTGTCACGTTCTTAGCTTTGCATATCAGCTGAGTCATTGTTCCCATAGGGCAGTAAACGCACCATGAGCGAGGCTTGAAAAGTATCATAGTAACAAAGCCGAGTATAGTAGATGTGAGCATTATGCTGTAGAATCCGAATGCGAACTGTGCGACACCATCTGAGAAAAGAGTTCCATGATACGCCCAGTGCCAAGGCACTTTGAACGTCCACAGGAGCTTTATTTTCTGAACGAGAGGACGCTCACCAGCGAATACGAGATAGGTGTTCCAGAGCATTATGAAGAACATAGTAAAGAAGAATATAAGGAATCCGTATCGGAAGTACTTGGACTTCATCCATTTCGGCATATCCTTTTTCCTTGACAGTCCGAAATGTCCTCCGAGTATTGAGAAGAGTTGACCACGACCGCAGAATTTGTTGCAGTATGTCTTGTTTCCCCAGCCTATTGATATGACAAGTGGAACAATGAAGCATATCATTCCGAGCCATGCAAACAGGATATTCACAAATCCAAGGACAAGATAGGTCAGTGAGAATATCCAAAGATAATCGTACCATTTTTTCTTAGCTTTCATTGTTTCTCTCCTCCAGTGTGATAACGCTTGCAGGACATTCCTTGGCACATTTTCCGCAGCCTACGCAGAGTGTTTCGTCAATAACTGCATTTATGCCGTACGGCACGCTTATGGCAGATTTCGGACATACCTTGACGTAGCAGCCGCAGGCTACGCACAGGCTTTTATCAATTACAGCTTTTCGTTTCATATCATTGCCTCCAAGTATATTATACATAATCACGAGGCGTTATTCTGTGACAAAGTCACATTCATTCTATATTATTAAGCGTTAATGACTGAAAATAGAAATGAGGTAAAAATGTTATATATAAAACCTGCAAATTATGAGGATATAGAGAAAGAATGGCTGTTTCAGCGCAGTATTCCTGCTGATGAAAACGGTTTTCTCAATGATTATCCTGAGATAAGCCGTGAAGAATTTGACACTGCTCTTGAAACGATGATTGCTCAATCAAATGGCGAAAAGCCGCCGGAAGGATACGTTCCGCAGACAGTTTATTACCTGTGGGATGATGATAATATCGTTGGCACATTTCACTTTCGTCATTATCTCTGTAAATCGCTAATTGAAGGATCTGGACACATTGGCTACTACATAGCTCCTGAATATCGCGGCAAAGGCTATGCTTCTCAGGGACTTAAACTCCTCATCGATGAGATAAGAGACGATGTTCAGGAAGATGAAATATATCTGCGTGTTAACAAGGATAATCCAGCTTCTCTCAGAGTTATGCTGAATAACGGCGGGTATATCCATCACCAAGACGATACGAAGTATTATGTCAGAATTAAAAAAAGCTAATATAACAGGAGATACAAATGAAACAATACATCGTTGATGCTTTCACAGATAAGATTTTCTCAGGCAATCCTGCTGCTGTATGCGTACTTGACAACTTCCCAAGTGATGAAATCATGCAGAGTATAGCTGCTGAGAATAACCTATCCGAGACTGCATTTGTTGTCAAAGATAATAACCGTTATCATATCCGCTGGTTCACTCCCAAGAGTGAGATAGACTTTTGCGGCCACGCTACGCTTGCGACTGCTTTTGTTATCTTCAACTTCTATGAGCAGGATACGGATGCTCTCAACTTCTACGGTCAGATCGGAGAGTTCATCGTTCATAAGAGCGATGAGCTGATAAGAATGGAGTTTCCGTCATATAAGCTGGAACATATCGAGATAACCGACTCAATGATCGAATCTCTCGGTACTATACCTCTCGCCGCATACAAAGATCGTGATATACTGTTCATTCTCAGGGACGAGGATGAGGTTAGGGACTTACAACCAGATATGGAGCTTATTTCCAAACTGGACGGAGCTTGTGTTGCTGTCACAACCAAGGGTACGGAATATGACTGCGTTTCACGGGTATTTGCTCCAAAGTACGGTATGAACGAGGATCCTGTTACCGGTTCAACGCATTGTATGATCGCTCCGTACTGGTGCAAACGACTGAACAAATCTCAAATTACGGCTTTCCAAGCATCTGCTCGTACAGGTATTCTGTACTGTGAATGTGTTGGAGATAGGGTAATTATCTCCGGTAAAGCCGCACTCTTTTCAATAAATGACATTGTTGGATTATGATAATAAGTGTGCCGCCAATATGACCCGCCCCCTGTCAAGTAGACAGCGAAAATAACAAAAATAATCTATGTAATGACCAAAAGCAGTCTGTGCAATTGTGCAGGCTGCTTTG
>Ga0256404_1010545_pt1 | contig 12733 bp, 8 predicted proteins | sample RumenRJG_01DNA_FD_185990 | JGI IMG/M metagenome (GOLD analysis project Ga0256404, IMG submission 185990) | Bovine rumen microbial communities from Lethbridge, Alberta, Canada - RJG_01 | ecosystem: Host-associated > Mammals > Digestive system > Stomach > Rumen | place: Canada: Alberta | collected...
AGGTACTCGCTCCGGCTGAAAAGCCGGAGTGTTTTTGCGAGGCAGAAATGTGTAGTAAATTTCTACCGTCTACCATTATCGTAACCGAAGGAGCATTACGCAAGATACCGAATTTTTAGGCGCTTACATTGAACACTGTAGGTCAGCAGACTGGTGTTGATGTTGGTCGCGCCCCGCGAGGGGCGTGTGAGTAGAAATCCACATTTCTCCGTCGAGTGGTACGCAAAGGCCGTCGCGCCCCGCGAGGGGCGTGTGAGTAGAAATAGATTGGATGCGGTCTTGAAGATTTTGTATCTTCGTCGCGCCCCGCGAGGGGCGTGTGAGTAGAAATCGGTCGTGCTGGGTGTAAACTTCTTCGTTGCGGGTCGCGCCCCGCGAGGGGCGTGTGAGTAGAAATTAGCCCTCGAACAACTCAGCAATATGCTCGCAGGTCGCGCCCCGCGAGGGGCGTGTGAGTAGAAATCGGCTCTCCGGGCCCTGGGTGGTTCTCTTTATAGTCGCGCCCCGCGAGGGGCGTGTGAGTAGAAATCGGTAAGGACTGCGGCGGCTTATCAGCTCGTACGTCGCGCCCCGCGAGGGGCGTGTGAGTAGAAATCTTGATCTCTTCCGCGCCTTCTGATCTTAGGACCGTCGCGCCCCGCGAGGGGCGTGTGAGTAGAAATGCTGATGTCGAGCAGCACAGCGACTGTGTTATCGTCGCGCCCCGCGAGGGGCGTGTGAGTAGAAATCAGTTGTGGATCATCAGCAGTCCCAGCTTGCCCGTCGCGCCCCGCGAGGGGCGTGTGAGTAGAAATCGAAAGTAGGAATCATTCTGCCGGAGTGGGCGGGTCGCGCCCCGCGAGGGGCGTGTGAGTAGAAATGCTCGACTGGATGGACGATTGCAAGGAAGCTCTTGTCGCGCCCCGCGAGGGGCGTGTGAGTAGAAATACATATGGCAATGTTGTGCTGAATGCGAGCGCAGTCGCGCCCCGCGAGGGGCGTGTGAGTAGAAATACTATGGCTGTCGCCCTCGCTCCCAGCATACATCTGTCGCGCCCCGCGAGGGGCGTGTGAGTAGAAATGTGTCGGGGCTGCCGGAGCATACGCACCCGGCATGTCGCGCCCCGCGAGGGGCGTGTGAGTAGAAATGACGTGTATCTGCGGCAGGCGAACAAGACAGTTTGTCGCGCCCCGCGAGGGGCGTGTGAGTAGAAATGCCATCGGATGCCGGTCATATATCGGCATTATGGTCGCGCCCCGCGAGGGGCGTGTGAGTAGAAATTGATAAGGGATTCGAAGAATTTCGGAAGTCCGCAGTCGCGCCCCGCGAGGGGCGTGTGAGTAGAAATCATGAAGTAGCCCATAAACGTCCACCAGTGAATGTCGCGCCCCGCGAGGGGCGTGTGAGTAGAAATTCCCAGTGCGGTCTGTGCTTCTGCCAGCTTGCCTGTCGCGCCCCGCGAGGGGCGTGTGAGTAGAAATGAAAAACGGGAGGAATGACATATGCAGGTATTTTGTCGCGCCCCGCGAGGGGCGTGTGAGTAGAAATTGCATCTCTCGCACTTCGTCCGCACTTCGTTTGTGTCGCGCCCCGCGAGGGGCGTGTGAGTAGAAATCGCATGATTTGCATGTGCTCATTTTCTGTTCCTCGTCGCGCCCCGCGAGGGGCGTGTGAGTAGAAATCTGGATATGACATACGCGGTAGGACCATACCGGGTCGCGCCCCGCGAGGGGCGTGTGAGTAGAAATATGCGGCTTATCAGAAATCCCGGCAGTTTGAGTCGTCGCGCCCCGCGAGGGGCGTGTGAGTAGAAATATGTGTGGATCTGCGCGTAACCTGATGCTCGTGAGTCGCGCCCCGCGAGGGGCGTGTGAGTAGAAATACAGACAAAGTGACGGTATACGAAGCAACCGATATGTCGCGCCCCGCGAGGGGCGTGTGAGTAGAAATGATCCCTTGCAAGCTCCATGAGCGACAAGCTGGTCGCGCCCCGCGAGGGGCGTGTGAGTAGAAATTTAATGATTCAAGGGAGGACAAAATCATGAAGCGTCGCGCCCCGCGAGGGGCGTGTGAGTAGAAATCGTCAGGCGTAAGAAAAGAGTTGATTAGCCATAGGTCGCGCCCCGCGAGGGGCGTGTGAGTAGAAATGACAATACGTCGTTAAAGACGTATTGTATAAACAGTCGCGCCCCGCGAGGGGCGTGTGAGTAGAAATGAATCTGATGTTGACGCATGGGAATCCGTCCATTGTCGCGCCCCGCGAGGGGCGTGTGAGTAGAAATGGAATCACCAGTGACAACAACATCCAGTCCGCGGTCGCGCCCCGCGAGGGGCGTGTGAGTAGAAATGCACTGCATCATCAAATCCAGACCAGACTCTGGGTCGCGCCCCGCGAGGGGCGTGTGAGTAGAAATTGTTTCCTCCTTCTCAGATGTAGTACTGTTTCATGTCGCGCCCCGCGAGGGGCGTGTGAGTAGAAATTCAAGGAATCAAAGCATGACGAGCTGTCCGCTGGTCGCGCCCCGCGAGGGGCGTGTGAGTAGAAATGAATCTCCCCGGGATCTCATACTCTGAGTTTTAAGCCATTTGTACTAGTAACTACTGTCAAAGCTCTGAAAACAGCGTAAATTCAATACTTTCGTGGCTCTACTGGATTGCAAATCTTCTTTATTAATAGTACAATGTACTAGTAAAGGAGATCTCGATATGGCACGTCCAGTTGATCCAGATAGTGGTTTCAGAGTCAAGATTCATGATAATGGCGGGCATCGCTATGCGAGCACCCAGCCAGCATTTACCGATCCCGTAACAGGGCGGAAGAAATACCGTCGTCTGCATTGGGGAGTCGTTGATGAAAACAATAAGTTCCATCCGGATAAGAACTACCTTCTGGCATCTCCGGAAGAACGGGCAAAACTGATTTTCCCGGAAGACTGGGACCTCAGTGAGGTTGCTTCTCTTACCGGAAACCGCAAGCGTGGCCGCCCGGTGATCGAGTCTCAGGATGAGAACAGACTGTACGGTGATATCTGGCTGCTCGAAAAGATTGCAGATCAGACCGGCATTCGGGATGATCTGATGACTGTCTTTGACAATGACCTTGAAAAGGTCAACGCTGTACTGACACTGGCTTACTTTCCGATGTCAGGAAAGGGGACCTATCATCAGCTGGCCGCATGGCAGCGAATCGCCAAAACGCCGTACCGGGGCGAACTTTCATCACCCTACATTACTGCCCTGACCCAGAAGATCACAGAGCAGGACCGTATGGCTCTGCTCAGGCTTCGGGCCAAAAGGCTCAGCAAACAGGAACTCTGTGCGGTTGATTCCACAAGCCGTTCAGCATGGGGAAGCAGCCTTGCGGACATCCACTATGGGAAGAACAAGGACCATCTCCCTCTTCCGCAGACTCTGGAAGTCGTGGTCTATACGCTTGATCATCACATGCCGGTGTACTACCGCACTTTTGCGGGAAATACACCTGATTCAAGGAGCCTTGAGACAATCCTCAATGACCTTGAACAAGCTGGCTTCCGGGACATCGTCCTGATCACAGACCGTGGATACGAATCGGTCCGGAACCTTGAGATGTATATCGATAAGGGTCAGCGGATGATCATGGGCGCCAAGGTCGGACAGAAGCTTATCCTCGACAAGATTCAGGCTTTCGGTAACTTCGGAGCCCACCCGGATGGGATGGAAGTCGCACCGGATGAACGTTTTTACTATAAACAGTATGATGTCGATTATCAGATTGAAGGAAAGCGAGACAACGTAAAGAAATCCGAACGTCTGGAGATCAATCTGTACTTTGATCCGATACGCAGAGGCCAGGAGATACTGGACATCGATATCAATGTCCGAAATCAGCAAGCAGCGCTTACGGCGATTCAAAAAGATCAGAGTCCTCTGGATGATGACCAGACGATCCACCGGGCCTACAACTTTTTCAAGCTGGACTATGATCCGGTCACAAGGGTTCTGAAGAACTTCTCCCTCAACCAGAAAAAGGTAGATCAGGCACGACGGACTGCAGGTTTCTTTGCCAACATCACGCATGGAATGAAGCTGACACCGATTGAAGCTCATCATCATTACCTGCTTCGCGACGAACAGGAGAAGTACTTTGCAATGATGAAAAGCATCATGGGCGCTGACAGGCAGAGGAACTCATCGGAATCCGGCAAAGCCGGCCGGCTGTTTATTCTGTTTGTATCGCAGATCATCGGGAGCTATCTGAGTTACATCCGCAAGGCAAAACTCTCAGACCAGTTTCATTCCGTTTCAGACATCCTGAATGAGATGCGTCCAATCCGATATATCGAGCATCCGAATACGGTTGCTTACATCACTCCTTTCGTAGGAAAACAGGTTGCAATCAGTGAAGCATTTGACTTTGATATCCCGGAAGGCTGTGCTCCGGAATACGTTGTCAGAAAAACCAATAAAGGTAAACGCGGTAGGCCACGCAAGAATAAGCAGGTGGTCAAAGAGGAGTCGGAAACTTAACCGGCTCCCCGTGCCGCGGAGTTTCTAGTACAAACAGGATTAAAACTCAGACTCATACGCCACACACATCGTCGCGCCCCGCGAGGGGCGTGTGAGTAGAAATTACAATACCGCCATAAGGGGAAGCGAACTGGGAGTCGCGCCCCGCGAGGGGCGTGTGAGTAGAAATGGTTAAACCAGGATGAAAGAAATCTCGACATTCCGTCGCGCCCCGCGAGGGGCGTGTGAGTAGAAATCCGATTACATCCTCGGTATTTCAAATGATCTTCAGAAAGTCGCGCCCCGCGAGGGGCGTGTGAGTAGAAATCGATATCATCTACTATCCCGATGATGGGACCGTGTCGCGCCCCGCGAGGGGCGTGTGAGTAGAAATGGCACGATCAGCGAAGGACAGATAGGAGCCGGGGGTCGCGCCCCGCGAGGGGCGTGTGAGTAGAAATCTCGCCGATCATGAAGGAGCTCCGCAATGCTACCGTCGCGCCCCGCGAGGGGCGTGTGAGTAGAAATTTGCTACTGCGGTGATAGTTGTTCCTGAGGCCGTGTCGCGCCCCGCGAGGGGCGTGTGAGTAGAAATGGAATGATCGTGACCTTGTGGATCGTGATTCGGTCGCGCCCCGCGAGGGGCGTGTGAGTAGAAATGTACAAATATTTATACAAGCCATACAAGGCGCTTGTCGCGCCCCGCGAGGGGCGTGTGAGTAGAAATTTTTTTTGAAGCTTCCGTTGCAAAATCTGACATCGGTCGCGCCCCGCGAGGGGCGTGTGAGTAGAAATTATGACTATAACGCGGACGTGGAGACAAAGCGGGTCGCGCCCCGCGAGGGGCGTGTGAGTAGAAATTGATGATATACCAGTCGTCCGCATCCGGTTTCCTGTCGCGCCCCGCGAGGGGCGTGTGAGTAGAAATGCTGATTTGGACACGAGCAAGGCTATCCTTGAGTCGCGCCCCGCGAGGGGCGTGTGAGTAGAAATGATTTGTGGTTCGATTATCCGATCCACAGACCAGTCGCGCCCCGCGAGGGGCGTGTGAGTAGAAATCCAGAAATTCCAGTGAACGCTGGTTAGTCACATCTGTCGCGCCCCGCGAGGGGCGTGTGAGTAGAAATAAAGCATATCATGGCGGGCTACGCCGTCGGCGCGGGTCGCGCCCCGCGAGGGGCGTGTGAGTAGAAATGTACAAATATTTGTACAAGCCATACAAGGCGCTTGTCGCGCCCCGCGAGGGGCGTGTGAGTAGAAATCGCCTGCTGCCGGTGTCAGCGGACCTGTCATTCGTCGCGCCCCGCGAGGGGCGTGTGAGTAGAAATTTTTTTTGAAGCTTCCGTTGCAAAATCTGACATCGGTCGCGCCCCGCGAGGGGCGTGTGAGTAGAAATCTCGCCGATCATGAAGGAGCTCCGCAATGCTACCGTCGCGCCCCGCGAGGGGCGTGTGAGTAGAAATTTGCTACTGCGGTGATAGTTGTTCCTGAGGCCGTGTCGCGCCCCGCGAGGGGCGTGTGAGTAGAAATGGAATGATCGTGACCTTGTGGATCGTGATTCGGTCGCGCCCCGCGAGGGGCGTGTGAGTAGAAATGGTCGAGCAGCTCCGCAAGCATTGCGTGCGGCTGTCGCGCCCCGCGAGGGGCGTGTGAGTAGAAATTGAAGAAGGCATGGGAAGGCACTGCTCCGGTCGTCAGTCGCGCCCCGCGAGGGGCGTGTGAGTAGAAATCCGTCTGAGGATCCGTAACGTCGACCGTCCGCTGTCGCGCCCCGCGAGGGGCGTGTGAGTAGAAATTTTATGGGGATTCAGGGAGCTGCGGCAACCTCAGGTCGCGCCCCGCGAGGGGCGTGTGAGTAGAAATCGTAATATCCGCCGCCCTTTTCCTCTTCCGGCAGTCGCGCCCCGCGAGGGGCGTGTGAGTAGAAATTGAGAATGAGGACGGGAAACTGGTGGCAAGGCTCGGTCGCGCCCCGCGAGGGGCGTGTGAGTAGAAATCGTACAATCAAGCTGTCCGATTTTGGCGCAGAGGGTCGCGCCCCGCGAGGGGCGTGTGAGTAGAAATGGGATGACCTTGATGGTTTTCTGGATGATTTCTGTCGCGCCCCGCGAGGGGCGTGTGAGTAGAAATGTCAAGTCCTCTGAACAGAATGACTTGTCCTGTGTCGCGCCCCGCGAGGGGCGTGTGAGTAGAAATATACAACAGCTTCCTCACGACGCCAAGATTGAGTCGCGCCCCGCGAGGGGCGTGTGAGTAGAAATCCTTCATGACCCGGTCATATTCGCGCTGCACCTGGGTCGCGCCCCGCGAGGGGCGTGTGAGTAGAAATCTGCCTTGCGGAGGCGTCTGACCAGCTCCTGCAGTCGCGCCCCGCGAGGGGCGTGTGAGTAGAAATGGCTGTTCCATCTCCACCTGCCGCATGGTATGGATAGTCGCGCCCCGCGAGGGGCGTGTGAGTAGAAATGGATCGAGGACTGGTCCGCAGTATTCGAGAGATTGTCGCGCCCCGCGAGGGGCGTGTGAGTAGAAATTCGGGAGAATACCTTACTCTCCTGGACATGCTGGGTCGCGCCCCGCGAGGGGCGTGTGAGTAGAAATTATAACAAAGGCACTCCCACATAGTTTGTATTGGGTCGCGCCCCGCGAGGGGCGTGTGAGTAGAAATTTGCTACTGCGGTGATAGTTGTTCCTGAGGCCGTGTCGCGCCCCGCGAGGGGCGTGTGAGTAGAAATCGGTAAAAGCGCAGCGACGCGGCCCGAGTTTCAGTCGCGCCCCGCGAGGGGCGTGTGAGTAGAAATGAATATTTTCCGCAATAGTCGGATCGTATAGACCGTCGCGCCCCGCGAGGGGCGTGTGAGTAGAAATGATTTTCATTTTCGATTTTCCCTTCTCGGATTGTCGCGCCCCGCGAGGGGCGTGTGAGTAGAAATTTCAGCGCCTCGGGGGGAGAGATCACTGCGGGCAGTCGCGCCCCGCGAGGGGCGTGTGAGTAGAAATGATGAAGAGCTGCCACTTCTCGGCGTCGTGCCTTGTCGCGCCCCGCGAGGGGCGTGTGAGTAGAAATCTTTTTCTCGACGTACTGAAGGCAGAAGTGTCGGTCGCGCCCCGCGAGGGGCGTGTGAGTAGAAATTGTTCAGCACGACATCGACCACCAGCTGCTTGCCGGTCGCGCCCCGCGAGGGGCGTGTGAGTAGAAATGTGAATCTCCAGTCCAGTGAGATCCGGGCAGACCGTCGCGCCCCGCGAGGGGCGTGTGAGTAGAAATTATTAAGCTGCTGGCGCAGAAAAACGGCTGGGTGTCGCGCCCCGCGAGGGGCGTGTGAGTAGAAATTTAAAACCGGAGATACGTTCAACTGCCATCGATGGGTCGCGCCCCGCGAGGGGCGTGTGAGTAGAAATGTCGTGTGCATACATGTCCTGAAGCGTGATCATGTCGCGCCCCGCGAGGGGCGTGTGAGTAGAAATTGCAGTTAAGCATGTAAAACGCGATCGCAATGAGGTCGCGCCCCGCGAGGGGCGTGTGAGTAGAAATTGAAGCGGCGATGTCCAATGTCGGAGCGATCTCCGTCGCGCCCCGCGAGGGGCGTGTGAGTAGAAATATGTCATGGTAAGCCATCCCTATCAGTTCTCCTTGTCGCGCCCCGCGAGGGGCGTGTGAGTAGAAATCTTGCTGGAAAGCGTGCAGGTGTACCGCACATCCGTCGCGCCCCGCGAGGGGCGTGTGAGTAGAAATCGCATATCCCGCAGCGTCCGTATCGCTCAGGCTGTCGCGCCCCGCGAGAGGCGTGTGAGTAGAAATTTGAGATCATGGCGCAGGAGAAGATCTCCTTCCGGTCGCGCCCCGCGAGGGGCGTGTGAGTAGAAATTCTTCGTCATCCACATCGGTAAGGGTGTAGATTAGTCGCGCCCCGCGAGGGGCGTGTGAGTAGAAATCTGGCAAACCGCAGCAAATGAAACACTATTAGGTCGCGCCCCGCGAGGGGCGTGTGAGTAGAAATTTGCCCTTTCCCGCATATCTTCTATTCGTGCTATGTCGCGCCCCGCGAGGGGCGTGTGAGTAGAAATCCGTCTACACACGGCGGGCATACATACTGGAAGGTCGCGCCCCGCGAGGGGCGTGTGAGTAGAAATATTTATCCACCCCTCCTGACTCAGTGCCCGGATCGTCGCGCCCCGCGAGGGGCGTGTGAGTAGAAATCAGCCGGATATCCTTCCGATGGTTGCACTGCTCCGTCGCGCCCCGCGAGGGGCGTGTGAGTAGAAATCATCTGACCACTGATGAAGTGACCACCATATTTTGTCGCGCCCCGCGAGGGGCGTGTGAGTAGAAATTGGCAGTAGGAACACCTTTCAGCCAGTCAATCTGTGTCGCGCCCCGCGAGGGGCGTGTGAGTAGAAATCATGCGGTGTCTTGTCTGCATCAATCTTCTGCATGTCGCGCCCCGCGAGGGGCGTGTGAGTAGAAATATAGATGTGAAGTCTGCCATCCAGAATGACCACGTCGCGCCCCGCGAGGGGCGTGTGAGTAGAAATTGGTGAATAACCTGCCCTGATAGCTGCTTGTTTGTCGCGCCCCGCGAGGGGCGTGTGAGTAGAAATATATAAAATATATCAAGTGGTCTGCGTCCCGAGGAGTCGCGCCCCGCGAGGGGCGTGTGAGTAGAAATCTGATCCACGAGAACGTGGACATGGAGACGATCGTCGCGCCCCGCGAGGGGCGTGTGAGTAGAAATCCTTGCCCTCGACGGTCTTCCTGATCATGACGCCGTGTCGCGCCCCGCGAGGGGCGTGTGAGTAGAAATATCGCATGTCGTGATGAACATGTTGTTGACGACCGTCGCGCCCCGCGAGGGGCGTGTGAGTAGAAATCTCCATGGGAGGCAGCGGAACATACGTCGAAGAAGTCGCGCCCCGCGAGGGGCGTGTGAGTAGAAATCGATGAATGGGACAATAACGGCCTGTGTGAACAGGTCGCGCCCCGCGAGGGGCGTGTGAGTAGAAATTTTGCAATTTCTCCCCAAAGCCGTTTAACTTCGGTCGCGCCCCGCGAGGGGCGTGTGAGTAGAAATACAGCTAATCAGGCTGAGGTACTCAGAAAAATCATGTCGCGCCCCGCGAGGGGCGTGTGAGTAGAAATGCGCCATGGCTGCCATAGCTCATCTTCAGTGTTCGTCGCGCCCCGCGAGGGGCGTGTGAGTAGAAATTGATTTCACCTGGGTGCGGTCCGGGAGCGATGGTGTCGCGCCCCGCGAGGGGCGTGTGAGTAGAAATCAATGCCGTGGCCAATCAGCTGATCAACAACGAGTCGCGCCCCGCGAGGGGCGTGTGAGTAGAAATAGAAACGCCCTATATCGTGTCGCGCGTCAGTCGCGTCGCGCCCCGCGAGGGGCGTGTGAGTAGAAATTGTCGAGTTGAGCTGTCAGCTTGTTGTACTGATCGTCGCGCCCCGCGAGGGGCGTGTGAGTAGAAATGATGCTAATCTATTGCGGCGGTCCTGCATGAGCGGGTCGCGCCCCGCGAGGGGCGTGTGAGTAGAAATTGAGACTCCACCCAACTGGGGAGCGGATGCGCGGTGTCGCGCCCCGCGAGGGGCGTGTGAGTAGAAATCTACATGAAGTGTTATCCAGGGCGTTTTCGCGATGTCGCGCCCCGCGAGGGGCGTGTGAGTAGAAATATCTATGGCCAGTCCAGGCACAGCATCGCTACGGTCGCGCCCCGCGAGGGGCGTGTGAGTAGAAATCGGATCATCCGCATCCTCGGCGGCATCCGGCGCGTGTCGCGCCCCGCGAGGGGCGTGTGAGTAGAAATCGCGCCAGATGTATCAACGGATGATCCGTTGATGGTTGCGCCCCGCGAGGGGCGTGTGAGTAGAAATTGTTCTGGAAGTGAAAAAGATTATCAAGAATGGGTCGCGCCCCGCGAGGGGCGTGTGAGTAGAAATTTGTCGGACGGAGGACGATAACGCAGTCCACCGGTCGCGCCCCGCGAGGGGCGTGTGAGTAGAAATGGCATGGACGAGCGCTATTAACAACCTGAACAGCGTCGCGCCCCGCGAGGGGCGTGTGAGTAGAAATTGTACTGCTTGACAAGCTGGAACAGATGGACAGAGTCGCGCCCCGCGAGGGGCGTGTGAGTAGAAATTCTCGTACTTCTCGAAGAGATGAGGGAAGGAGAGTCGCGCCCCGCGAGAGGCGTGTGAGTAGAAATATTCATAGATTCACATAATGAAAAATGCGCAACGTCGCGCCCCGCGAGGGGCGTGTGAGTAGAAATTCACGAAGAACAGCTGACCTGTCATTCCGTCCCGGGTCGCGCCCCGTGAGGGGCGTGTGAGTAGAAATCTAGCATTGCATACATATTCGAGAAATCGCGGACGTCGCGCCCCGCGAGGGGCGTGTGAGTAGAAATAACCTGTCAGAGAAAGAAGAGAAGGTGTTGCGGTGTCGCGCCCCGCGAGGGGCGTGTGAGTAGAAATATTCCCCTGTCTATCATGCCCTGCAGGTAGGCAGATCGCGCCCCGCGAGGGGTGTGTGAGTAGAAATGATCAAGTCGAACTCCATGACGGGGACCTTAAGGTCGCGCCCCGCGAGGGGCGTGTGAGTAGAAATAAGATGAAAATGCTTGTGAGCGAATCTTCCAAGGGTCGCGCCCCGCGAGGGGCGTGTGAGTAGAAATCAAGTATTGTGCTCCGATTGCCGGGTCGTTTGGGTCGCGCCCCGCGAGGGGCGTGTGAGTAGAAATGAATCCCCTCGGCACAACCCGCGCCATCATTTCGTCGCGCCCCGCGAGGGGCGTGTGAGTAGAAATCGCAAGGATTACTACAAGAACAAAGTTGCAATCGGTCGCGCCCCGCGAGGGGCGTGTGAGTAGAAATACCCATTTCATTCACCACCATTCACATCATGATGTCGCGCCCCGCGAGGGGCGTGTGAGTAGAAATTTAAGGGAGGATATCATGGGACAGGTAAAAGTAAGTCGCGCCCCGCGAGGGGCGTGTGAGTAGAAATAACGGTTCAGAGTGAGGGCGGACAAGCCGGACGGTCGCGCCCCGCGAGGGGCGTGTGAGTAGAAATGTAAAAGATACTGATGCTATAATCCATGCGATCCTGTCGCGGCCCGCGAGGAGCGTATGAGTAGAAATTTTCACCGTTCGATGAACACCGCATCTAATTCGGGTCGAAGCTTTATTACCAGTTTGTATTCTGTGATTGTATATAGTCATAAATGTCAGCGAATACATCCGCATTCTCCAGGTCATCACTGTTTGCATATCCGGTCTCGGCATCGGCGATTTCATCAAGCAATTTATCAAATTCATCTTCCAGATAATCTTTCTTGGGATCAAAAGAAATTCCTTCTCTTCTCAGTACTTCTATCTGGTTTTGCTTTAGAGAAATAATCATTTCGTTTTACCTTTCAACCGTTTAACCAGTTTCTGATGGGTACGGTACGGTGCACGGTAATAATATATCCATTATCCGGATTCATTGCTATAGTTTGCATCGTTCCTTCCAGCGTTTCAATGTCCATCGGTCTATCTGTCTGGTAAGCTTCAATAACAACTGGTTTCTTTCTGCATTTCGCTATTCATCTACCCACTAAAAAAGCACACGCTTCGGCGGGTGCTCTTACTTTTGTCCTTAATTACTTCTTTTTGCTTTTGCCATTCTTATCTGTTTCTTCTCTTTTTCTATTTCAGAAAGCAGCTGCTCCAGCGGCATCTCTTCAATTTCTTTTGGTATGCCGTCGTAGTATGCAGCTGTTTTGCCTTCTGCAAATGCCTTATTTTGTTCAAGCTGGTTCATAACTTTCTCCAGTCAGATGCGAACGCCTTTTTTAAATCCTGTAATGTTTTTTCATATGTCTCAATCTCGGTACATCCAGATCTTTTATTTTTACCGACTTCCATATCAAACAAATAGCCCAATTTTCCGTTTCACTTGTAGAATATAAATAAACCGATCCGTCATTTCCATTAATAACGCCATAACGATAATTGTGATCAAGAAAGCTGTTAAAATCCGAACCAATCGGTGGAGTACCCGTCGGATGATTATGTGTTGATGATCTCTTGATATAGCACATAGTTGCTCTACTTGTCTGTCACGCAGTTGCCCGATATACTGTCATTCAGTATAAAAAAAGGAAGGCCCAGAGCACCCTCCCGCAACGTCGTGTACTCTGAGCCCTGGTTAAAAACCATGTTCAGTGTATCAGACTACGAGTTGAGAAGCAACGAAGGCACCGGTTTTTTATGTTGTGAGC
>Ga0256404_1010548_pt1 | contig 12729 bp, 11 predicted proteins | sample RumenRJG_01DNA_FD_185990 | JGI IMG/M metagenome (GOLD analysis project Ga0256404, IMG submission 185990) | Bovine rumen microbial communities from Lethbridge, Alberta, Canada - RJG_01 | ecosystem: Host-associated > Mammals > Digestive system > Stomach > Rumen | place: Canada: Alberta | collected...
TGGATTTAAGCGAGATCGCAGTAAGCACGCTGGAGGATGCTGTAAGATCCCGCTCGTAAGAGCGGGTGGATTTAAGCTGCTTGATCTTCGTTGCCCACACCGTCCCGGCATCGATCCCGCTCGTAAGAGCGGGTGGATTTAAGCTCATAAGTTTCGGCCTCAGCCAGAAACATATCGGATCCCGCTCGTAAGAGCGGGTGGATTTAAGCACGATTATTTTGGATGATGACACACAGATCAAGAACGATCCCGCTCGTAAGAGCGGGTGGATTTAAGCACAAACGCGGTCCTCCACTTTCCCCATCGCTGGTGATCCCGCTCGTAAGAGCGGGTGGATTTAAGCATACAGGAGGATGAGCAATCTACCATGAGTCTAGATCCCGCTCGTAAGAGCGGGTGGATTTAAGCTGTACGTCGCTGTCGACCAGGCCTTTTTCCTCCTGATCCCGCTCGTAAGAGCGGGTGGATTTAAGCATTAAAGATCATGGCATCGAATCTTGCGAACGGTGATCCCGCTCGTAAGAGCGGGTGGATTTAAGCTTCCCTAATGGATCTATGCTCGTAAATGCCGACGATCCCGCTCGTAAGAGCGGGTGGATTTAAGCGCCTCTCTCGATCGCGGTCGCGGCGATCTCGGAGATCCCGCTCGTAAGAGCGGGTGGATTTAAGCGATGAGCTCGTAATACTTGTGGTTGAGATCCGGAGATCCCGCTCGTAAGAGCGGGTGGATTTAAGCAAGAACATGGTTCCGGAGGCGATCGCAAGACAGGATCCCGCTCGTAAGAGCGGGTGGATTTAAGCTCTGTTCCAGTGATCTCACATCCACAGGCGGCTCGATCCCGCTCGTAAGAGCGGGTGGATTTAAGCTTACGAGTTTCGACCCGGCTAAACCGGATGTAGGATCCCGCTCGTAAGAGCGGGTGGATTTAAGCTATCCGACAAAGGCAATCCCGATCGCCCGTATCGATCCCGCTCGTAAGAGCGGGTGGATTTAAGCCCGCCCCGGAAACACGAATTAAAGGTTTTGCCGCGATCCCGCTCGTAAGAGCGGGTGGATTTAAGCTTTTGTTCGGCAACAATATAATAATCAAAGCAAGATCCCGCTCGTAAGAGCGGGTGGATTTAAGCTCCAATGCCGTGCAGAATAAACTTCCACAGATTCGATCCCGCTCGTAAGAGCGGGTGGATTTAAGCATTTGGTCAATTGCTTCTGTAACATTTGCATTGGGATCCCGCTCGTAAGAGCGGGTGGATTTAAGCACAGGTACATTGCGTGATTTTGCACAGCAGGAAGGATCCCGCTCGTAAGAGCGGGTGGATTTAAGCTTGGCGTCGACGGAGTGGAGGACGCGTCCGGCAGATCCCGCTCGTAAGAGCGGGTGGATTTAAGCGCGATAAGCGGACATCAGCGCCTGATACGTACAGGATCCCGCTCGTAAGAGCGGGTGGATTCTGACCCGGTTTCCATCCCTGACAGAGGCGGGAAACCTGCGAAAATACGCTGAATTCCCAATCGGTTAGCATTGCCTAACCTCGTACACCCGTCCTATAATTCCTTTGGTTCAGTGTTACTTTTTTAACAGGCTGAACAAACTGTGCTCCAGGACTGCAGCAGTTTGGAAACGGAAACATCCAGATTTCTGCTCATACAAACTGAAAGCATATACAAGGAAGGAGAAAATTTATGGTTTACTCACAGGAAGTAAAAGACATGTGCGTTGTGCACCAGGGCGTACATCACGGCGCTGCTCCGATTCCGGAGGAAGCAAAGTGGGTGAAGTCCAGAAAGGTGGAGGATATCTCCGGCTACACGCACGGCGTCGGCTGGTGCGCACCGCAGCAGGGTGCCTGCAAGCTGTCCCTGAATGTCAAGAACGGCATCATTCAGGAGGCTCTGATCGAGACCATCGGATGTTCCGGAATGACCCATTCCGCAGCTATGGCTGCTGAGATTCTTCCCGGCCTTACCGTCCTGGAGGCACTGAACACAGACCTCGTCTGCGATGCCATCAACACTGCTATGAGAGAGCTGTTCCTGCAGATCGCATATGGCCGTTCTCAGTCCGCATTCTCTGAGGATGGACTGCAGATCGGTGCTGGCCTTGAGGACCTTGGCAAGGGAACCCGCTCCATGGTCGGTACCACCTATGGCACGCTGGAGAAGGGACCCCGTTATCTCGAGCTCACCGATGGCTATATCACCGATCTTGCTCTGGATGAGAACGATGAGATCATCGGCTACAAGTTCGTCAACTTCGGAAAGATGATGGATTTCATCAAGGCTGGCGACGAGCCCAATGAGGCCTTCAAGAAGGCTTCCGGCAAGTATGGCCGTGTTGCTGACGCTGTCAAATTCATCGATCCCAGAAAGCAGTAAGGAACAGGAGGAATAACGAAATGGCATTATTTGAATCATATGAGAGAAGAGAGCCCCAGATTCTTGCCGTACTGAAGAAGTATGGCATTTCCTCCATCGAGGAGTGCAAGGAGATCACCGAGGCTGCAGGCCTTGATGTTTATCACCTTGTTGAGGGCATTCAGCCCATCTGCTTTGAGAACGCAAAGTGGGCATATACCGTCGGCGCAGCCATCGCCATCAAGAAGAACTGCCGCAAGGCAGATGAGGCTGCTGCAGCAATCGGCGAAGGCCTGCAGGCATTCTGCATCCCCGGATCCGTCGCTGACAGACGTAAGGTTGGTCTTGGCCATGGCAACCTCGGCAAGATGCTGCTCGAGGAGAACACCGAGTGCTTCTGCTTCCTGGCTGGCCATGAGTCCTTTGCAGCTGCTGAAGGCGCTATCGGTATCGCCGACAAGGCAAATAAGGTCCGCAAGAAACCCCTCCGTGTCATCCTGAACGGCCTGGGCAAGGACGCAGCAAAGATCATCTCCCGTGTCAACGGCTTCACCTATGTGGAGACCGAGTATGACTACTTCACCGGCGAGCTGAAGGTTCTCTCCGAGACCTGCTACTCCAAGGATCCGACCAGCCCCCGTGCAAAGGTCAGATGCTATGGCGCTGATGATGTTCAGGAGGGTGTTGCCATCATGTGGAAGGAGAACGTCGATATCTCCATCACCGGCAACTCCACCAACCCGACCAGATTCCAGCACCCCGTTGCAGGTACCTACAAGAAGGAGAGACTCGAGGCTGGCAAGAAGTACTTCTCCGTCGCATCCGGCGGCGGCACCGGCCGTACGCTTCACCCCGACAACATGGCTGCAGGTCCCGCATCCTACGGCTTTACCGATACCATGGGCCGTATGCACAGCGATGCACAGTTCGCAGGTTCTTCCTCTGTCCCGGCACACGTCGAGATGATGGGCCTGATCGGCATGGGCAACAACCCGATGGTTGGCGCTACCGTTTCCACTGCCGTCTCTGTTGCACTGGCAGCTGAGCAGGGTAAGTTCTGATTCCGTCATAAACTTAATTCCTGACATCTCTGCAGAGGTCATGGCTTCCAATCGGAGCCATGACCTCTGTTTTTATTCCGGCGAGTATAAATCTCCGTCCTGAAGACGGCAGAACAGAAGCGAAGAGACAAGAGGAGATCGGAATGGAGAAGAATGTCGTAATCGATAAGAGTTCTGTTTTGGATCACACGATGGTATCCCCGGAGGGGAAGCTGATCATCGGGACGCAAGCCGACGAACGGAGATCTTCGCTACTATGCCGTGAAGATGGCGGAAAGCCGGGTACAGAGAATTCTGCGGGACGACTTCTGATTTCCACATCTGACACCAGATCCCCATTTCTGTGCATTGACCTTCCGGTGCACGGATGTTACAGTTTGAGCCATGCAGGTTCTTTCTGATGGTGCACAGGCACCGGGGAAAGACCAACAGGGAACAGGGTGCGAATCCCTGACAGTGCCGCTACTGTGTGGAGCAGCTGCTCCGAGCCAGATACCTGCCTGCATGCTGGCACAGCGTTTCTTCGGGATCAGAGAAAACGTGCTTTATGATTCTGAAGATCTGCCATCCGGCGGGAGTACCTGCTCCCATCGGATGGTTTTGTATGTCCTGAAAAGGACAGAGAGGAGATCTGTATGAAAAAGAAGAACTTACTGGCAGGCATTCTGTCCGCAGCCCTTGCCGCTGCGGCGCTGACGGGCTGCGGTGGGCAGTCGCAGAGCACCACGGCTGCTTCTACAGAAGCTGCCGCAGTGCAGGAGACTGCCGCAGCGGAGGCATCCGCGGAGACGACTGCAGCAGTGGAGACCACAGAGGCTGCAGAGACGGCCCTTCCCACAAAGGACCCTGCGGGAAATGACATCACAGTGCCGGAATCTGTCACAAAGATCATCTCCATGGCGCCCTCTGTCACAAGGCTTTTGATCGACCTTGGGCTCTCTGACAAGCTGGTCGCCGTGGACACCTACTCCCAGCAGTACTATGGGGATGATCTCCCGGCAGATCTTCCGACCTTTGACATGATGCAGCCGGACAACGAGGCCATTGTCGCCCTGCAGCCGGACATCGTGTTCACGACCGGTATGTCGAGCTCCGGCGGCACCGATGTCTATGCCTCCGTCCGCGCGGCGGGCATCTGCACGGCGGATCTCCCGAGCGCCTCCTCACTTTCCGAGATCGCAGACAACATCACCTTTGTCGGCACCTGCACCGGCACAGCGGAGAAGGCAAAGGAGATCCGCAACGAGTATGAGAACACTGTGGCAGATCTGAAGGCGATTGGAGACGGCATCTCGGAGGATGAGAAGAAGACCGTTCTCTACGAGATCTCCACGCCCAGCTCGGATTCTCCGACCATCTACTCCGCAGGAAAGGACACCTACATCACAGAGGCGATCACGGATCTCGGCGCGACAAGCCTGACCGCAGACGAGGAGGATCAGTGGCCGTCCATCTCCGAGGAGGCAGCCATTGCCATGAACCCGGATGTCATCCTGACAACGGACAGCTACACGGAGGATGTGGTGAACACACTCCTCTCCCTCTCCGGCTGGGAGAGTGTCACCGCGATCCAGAACAAGGACGTCTACTACGTGGATGCCAACACCCTGAATCAGCCCAACCAGCATGTGGTGAGTGCCATGATCGAGATGGCAAAAGACATCTACCCGGATGTCTATCAAGACGTGGAGGATCCCTTTGCGGGCCAGTAAATCCCAAAAATCAAATGGAGGCGGGCAGAGCGCAGCAGTGGTTATCCTGGCAGTGCTCTGCCTTTTTGTGCTGCTTGTCTGCGCGGGGACGGGAAGCGTCTTTATCTCCCCAAAGGAGGCGCTCGCCATCCTCGTCTATCAGCTGACAGGCAGGGGCGATGTCTCCGAAATTGACCCGTCCACGATCTCCATCCTGTGGGCCATCCGCCTGCCGAGGGTGGCGGCGGCCTTTCTCTCCGGCGGTGCGCTCTCCCTCTCCGGTGCGGTCATGCAGACCATTCTGCAGAACCCTCTGGCATCTTCCTATACGCTCGGCGTCTCGAGCGGTGCCTCACTCGGTGCTGCCCTCGTCATCGCCTCCGGTGCCACAATCCCGGCGCTTGGGAACCTCCTTTTGCCCGCAGCAGGTTTTGCCTTTGGCCTTCTCACGATCCTTGCGGTGATTGTGATCTCCTCCCGCATCAGCACCTCCCTCCAGAGTCACACGGTGATTCTGATGGGCATGGCGGTCTCCCTGTTTGTCAATGCGATGCTGACGCTGGTCTCTTCCTTTGCGGGGGATAAGGCCCAGCAGCTGATCCTCTGGCAGATGGGGTCCTTCTCCGGCATGCGCTGGTACCATGCGGGAATCCTGTTCCCCATCTGCATTGTTGGCCTTGCGGTCCTGACTGCCAGGGCAGGGGAGCTGGACATTCTCTCCTTCGGGGATGAGAACGCCCTCTCCCTCGGGGTCAACGTAAGAAGGGCAAAGCTTCTTGCCCTTGCCTTTGCATCGCTCCTCACCGGTGCTGCAGTCTGCTTTACCGGCACCATCGGCTTTGTCGATCTCATTGCACCCCATGCGGTGCGGAGGATCTTTGGCTCCTCCAACAAAAAGGTCCTGCCGCTCTCGTTCCTTGCGGGCGGCGCCTTCATGGCGCTCTGCGACATGATCTCCCGGACGATCCTCTCGCCCCGGGAGCTCCCCGTCGGTGCGGTGACCGCCCTTGTCGGAACACCGTTTTTCATCTGGCTCTATGTAAAGAGCGGAAAGAGGGGAGGGGGATCCTGAGATGACAGAGAGTATGAAGACAGGGAGAATGGGAGTGAACTTCGAAGAGAAAAGGGACAGGGAATCCACTGCGCCTGCCTTTGCCGTACAGAACCTCTCTGCCTGGTACGGAAAGAGGCGCCCTGGGAGCAGGGAGCAGTACACGCTCCGGGACCTTTCCTTCACCGTTCCCGCGGGGCGCTCTTTAGGGATCCTTGGGCCGAATGGCTCCGGGAAGACGACGCTTCTTCGGGCCCTGACGGGGATCCTCCCCGCCGAGGGGGAAATTCAGATCCTCGGAACACCGCTCTCCTTGATGAAGCGCCGGGAGATCGCCTGCTGCTGCGCCGTCATGAGCCAGTTCTTCCCAACCGGCTTTTCCTACACGGTCCGGGAGACCGTGGAGATGGGACGGTATGCAAGAAAAAAGACGGGGAGCATCTCCTCCGACCGGGAGGCTGTGGACAGGAGCCTTGCTGAGACGGGCCTTCAGGACCTGCAGAACCGCCCGATCACATCGCTCTCCGGGGGCCAGCTCCAGCGCGTCTTCTTTGCAAGGGCTCTCGCCCAGGAGACGCCGATCCTGCTCCTCGATGAGCCGACGAGCAGCCTGGACCTGAAGTACCAGGCAGAGCTTTCTGGCCTGCTTGCAAAGTGGAAGCAGGGGAAGACAACCCTCCCCGATGGCAGGTGCGTTCAAAACACACTGATCTGCATCTGCCATGACCTCTCCCTTGCCCTGGACCTCTCGGACGACCTTTTGTTTGTAAAGGACGGTGTCCTCGCCGCGACGGGGAGAAAGGAGGCCATCCTTTCCGAGCCGCTCCTCTCTGAAATCTACGGGATGAATGTTCCGAAGTACATGCTGCGGACGCAGAAGATCTGGAGAGAGCTTCTTCAGGAGGAGCAGATGAGCGGAAAACAGAAGAGAAGAAAAGCGAAAGAACAAAAGCAATATCGATCGTGCATGAACTTGAAAGTTGCAAAAAGCAGATAAATCTGCCATTTATTGGGGAAACAGCAAAAATTTATCTGCTTTTCGGAAAACGCTTTAACGAGGTGCCGATCCGCTGCCGCATCTTTAACAGACCGGAGGCAGAAGAGCACTTCTACCCGGCCTACCTTGCCGGGTGCGTCCGGAAAGGCGCTGTTCCTGTAGATGGCTGTAGTGCGTGAGGATGGAAGGAAAATCACCGTACAGAGCACGCTGGTGCCGGTGCGTGGCAGGAACAGAAAGATCATCGCTGTGCTGAACGTCTTTGTTCCGGTCCCGGAGGAGCGCAGAGAAAAGCAGAAGTAATCCATTTTCAGAAGGTCGGTTTTTCAGCCTGCTGAGGGACTGAGCCCCAGGACAGCAACAGTGCCTGCAGAGAACCGACAGGCCAGAGGCAGAAACAAAGGAGCCATGAGAAGAACCCTGCAGGAGCGCATCCTGCAGGGCTCTTTGCTATCGTCCTCCTATTCCTTCCGATACAGCGGGACAGAGGACATGTTGGTGTCATTGTACAGCTTGCGGAACATGGTGGGCGAGGTGCCCCGCGCCTGCCGGAACGCCTTGCAGAAAGCGGCGTTGTTGGAGAATCCTGCCTGCATGGCAATCTCCGTGATGGTGAGCCTTGTCTCCACCAGAAGCTCCTCTGCAACAGAGATGCGCTTGCTGATCAGGTACTGGTGAAAGGACATGTCCGTGTAGCTCCGAAAGAGTCTTGCAAAGTAAAAGCGTGAGAATCCTGCAAGGGAAGCGGCCTGCTCGAGGGAGATGTCCTCTGCGCAGTGCTCGCGGATGTAGCTGCAGACGGCCTGCATCTCCTCATTGTGCCGATGCAGGTGGCTGCGGGACGCAGAAGGTGAGGCCTCCTCCCGGAGCTGCTGCAGGTTCCGGTCAATCAGGGAGAGCATCTCCACGGACTTTGCGTAGATCGACGCCTCCGAGGTAAGAAAGTTTTCCTGATAGAGTGAGCAGATGTCGAGAAGATCCTGGTACACCTGCGGATAGGCCATCGGCAGCGTCGTGCTTGTGACAAGAAAGCAGGGATGGATCCGGTTCAGAACGGTCTGAATGCCGACGATGTCCAGAACCGGTGCCCAGCTGATCTGAAAGATGATCCGCTTTCCCAGGGATGCGGGCAGATCGTGGATGGCGCCTCCGTCGATGAAGAGGATATCCCCGGTATCAAGATGATACGTTGTCCCCTCGCAGATGACACAGTACGTCCCCTCCGTGGGACACAGGACCTCCATGTCCGTGTGCCAGTGAGGCGGATAGTGCTCACACTCGTCGTTCATGTAGAGCTTCAGGTGCGTCCTGCTCAGGTGGTGCACCGTCTCATGGGTTCCGTTCAGCTGCTCAATCATGTCTCCGTGCCCCCTTTGGAAACGATTTTACAAAACGTGCGGGTCTATTTTACAAAACTTGGCCAGCAAATTCCAGAAATACGGAGAATTCGACCCGTAAACGGGCAAATTTTTCGAAAGATGTCCGGGAAGATTGGACAAACTGTATGATATCACATCGAAGTCCAGAGAGGATACCGTCGAAATCACCACAATCCTGAAAATTAAAAAAGCACGTTTTGACAAATATTGGGCAACAATTCCGACGAAAGTCCCTCCCTGTACTGCTACTATCATTGCATAGAGAGGTTCCGGAAAAGGGAACCGGAACGGAAAAGAAAAGGCACAAAAGGGAGGTAAGAATGAAAAAACAAATCGCGATACTGATGTCTGCGGTCCTGTCCGCTTCACTCCTTGCAGGGTGCGGCGTTTCGACGGATACTGGTTCCGGCAGTGCCGCAACGGATGGGGCGGCTGCCGCAGCAACGGCAGCCGCAGCCGACGCTGCAACCCAGACGGCTGCAACTGGAGACGAGGAAGAAATTCAGTTCATGTTCTGGGATGATCTGAACGCCACCGACGACCTGATCTCTCAGGGCTACGCAAAGGTGATTGACCGCTTCAATCAGGACTATGCGGGAAAGTACCACGTTACACCAATCACCACCAATCTCGAGGAGTACTACACCAAGCTGAACGCACTGGTCGCTTCCAACCAGACCCCTGATGTCTTCATTGTCAGCCCCGGCCCGAACCTGGACGTCTATGTCGATCCCGGCATTGCAGCGCCTCTGGATGACTACCTGAATGCAGACGGATGGAAGGACACGTTCTCGAGCGATGCGGTCTTTGCCCAGCAGACCTATGACGGAAAGATCTACGCGGTGCCGCTCAACATCGCAGCTGCCTGCGTCTTCTACAACAAGGACATGTTTGAGAAGGCCGGCTGCGATGTCCCGGCAGACTGGGATGACCTGATCGACGACTGCAAGAAGCTCCAGGATGCCGGCTATACGCCGATCACGATCTCCGCAGGAACCGCATGGTGCCTGTCGATGCTGGCAGGGTACCTCTGCGACAGAGAGGGTGTTGACCTCGACAAGGTGCAGTCCGGCGAGGAGAGCTGGAACAATGACAAGACCGTTGCAGCAGGCGAAAAGCTCCTGCAGCTGTCCCAGTACTTCCAGCCGACCGCGGCGGGAGATACCAACGATGTCGCAACCGCAGCCTTCTACAATGAAGAAGCTGCCATCCTGATCCAGGGCTCCTGGGCAATCGCGCAGATGAACGGCGCAAACCCTGACATCGAGGACAAGTGCGGCGTGTTCCAGTTCCCGGCAATCGAGGGAGGCAATGATCCGAACCGCGTCATTGCAAAGTCTGATTCCCTGGCCATGAGCTCCACCACCAAGAATCCGGATGCCTGCATCGCCCTGATGAAGTACTTCACGGATGACACCGCGCAGAAGTACACCGCAGAGGTCGGCGGCAAGATTCCCGTTACCAAGGTCGAGTACGATGCCTCCAAGGCACCTGCCCAGCTGGCAGACGTCATGAACATCTTCAAGAATGCATCCTCCACCTTCGGCTTCTACAACGAGTCCCTGGCAACCACAGAGGCGGGATCCAAGTTCGACGACACGATGGTTTCCATGTATCTTGGCGAATACACACCGGAGCAGGCCTTCCAGACCATCGAGGACTGGTACGCAGATACCAATCCCGGCGGTGTGAGGACCGCAAAGTAGGCACAAAACCGGCATAACAGGGGCGGAATGCCAGAAAGCTGGTGTTCCCGCCCTTTTTCTCTAAAAAGATCATTGTCAGCATTGGAGGAAGTCATGGAGAAACTTCTGCGAAACAAAAAGGCCATTGCCCTGTTCCTTGGGCCGGGACTGGTGCTGTTTACGCTGGTCCTGTTTATTCCCATTCTGCAGTCCATATACTACTCATTCTGCGACTACAACGCCCTGACCCCGCCGAAGTGGATCGGCTTGCAGAATTACAAAGAGCTCATGAAGGATGAGACGATGGGAATCGCCCTGAAGAACTCCATGTTCTTCCTCATCTTCTCCTGTGTGTCGCAGCTTGTCATGGGCCTTGTCCTTGCGGGCCTTGTCACAAACATCCCGAAGGGTCGGAACCTGTTCAAGAACGTCATCTACCTGCCCTGCGTGCTCTCCTCGGCAGCCCTGGGACTTCTGTGGATGTTCATCTTCAGCCCCAAGCTCGGCATCAACCAGCTGCTCGCAAAGTTCGGCATCCAGGGACCGCTCTGGCTCATGGACACCAAGGGCTTCATCATCCTCCCGATGTGGGTCGTCGGCTTCGTCTCCCTGTGGCAGTACGTCGGCCAGTCCATGATGCTGTACATGGCACAGATCTCCGGCATTGACAAGTCTCTGTACGAGGCATCCTACATCGACGGCTGCACGAAGACCCAGACTTTCCGGCACATCACGCTCCCGCTGTTAAAGCCCATGGTCGGCACGGCGATGAGCCTCAATGCGATCGGCTCGCTCAAGTTCTTTGATCTCATCTACAACATGACCGAGGGCGGACCCAACCACAAGACCGAAGTCCTTGCCACCCATCTGTACACCCAGGGATTCAAGTACTTCAAGTACGGCTATGCCAGTGCCATCGGCGTGGTGCTCCTTGTTCTATGCCTTGTCTGCACCTTCGTCATCCAGAAGCTGTTTAAGGATGACAACCTGTAAGGAGGAGAATGATGAATACAAAAGTTGAAACGACATCCTTCTATAGCGGGGAGAAGCTGGGATTCCACCGGAAAAAGAGAGAGAAGAAGCCGAAGGCGAAGATCCACTGGACCGTGGGCCTTGTCATCACCTACGTCTTCCTGGTGTTCATGCTGGTGATTTACCTGGCGCCGCTCCTCTGGACGTTTATGGTCTCCTTCAAGACCAACGCGGAGATCTTCACCTCTCCGTTCACGCCGCCCAGAATCCTGCAGCTCGGCAACTACATCGTGGCGTGGACCGCAGGACACCTCGGCTCCGCCACCTTGAACTCCTTTGCGGTCTCGGTCATCACCCTTGCACTCTCGATGTTCCTCGGCGCCACCATCTCGTTCGCCCTGGGCATCATGCGCTGGAAGGGACAGACGGCTGTCCTCACCTACTTCATGATGGGCATGATGATCCCGGTGCACTGCGTGCTGATCCCGCTGTTCACAAGATTTGCGCACATGGGCCTTTCCAACACCCTGACCGGTATCATCATACCGTACCTGACCTTCTCGCTGCCGACGGTCATCTTCATCATGACGGGCTTTTTCAAGAGCCTCCCCCACGAGCTGATCGAATCCGCCTGCATCGACGGCGCCAACATCTATCAGATCTTCTGGAAGATCGCAGTTCCGCTCGCAAGGACAGGATTCTTCGTCACCGGCATGATGACCTTCATCGCCAACTGGAATGAGCTGCTGCTCGCCATGGTCTTCATCTCCGATGATGAAAAGAAGACGCTCCCGGTTGCGCTGTCAAAGTTCGTGGGCCCCTACAACACCAACTACTCCCAGATGTTCGCTGCCATCGTCCTCGCCATCATCCCGACGATTGTCGTGTACTGCTGCTTCAGCAACCAGATCGTCGACGGCCTGACGGCAGGTGCGGTCAAGGGCTGAAGAGAGACAAAGGAAAAGGTTCAATGAAACGAGAAGAAGCAAGAAAACGCGCAGAGGAGCTGGTCTCAGGGATGACCCTCGAGGAGAAGGCCTCGCAGCTTCGCTTTGATGCCCCTGCGATCCCGCGCCTTGGGATTCCCGCCTACAACTGGTGGAATGAGGCCCTGCACGGCGTGGCAAGAGCCGGCACGGCGACCGTGTTCCCGCAGGCCATCGGCATGGCGGCCACCTGGGATGAGGACCTCCTGGAGGAGATCGGAAAGGCGGTCTCCCTGGAGGCAAGGGCCAAGTTCAACGCGGCAAGGGCGCAGGGCGACCGGGACATCTACAAGGGGATCACCCTCTGGGCGCCGAATGTAAACATCTTCCGGGATCCCCGCTGGGGGAGGGGCCAGGAGACCTACGGGGAGGACCCTTATCTCACCTCGCGCCTCGGCGTCCGATATGTGAGAGGTCTCCAGGGCACCCCGGAAGAGGTGGAAGAGGGGACCATGCGGGCAGCTGCCTGCGCAAAGCACTTTGCGGTGCACTCGGGACCGGAGCGCATCCGGCACGAGTTCAACGCTGTAGTCTCCAGGAAGGACCTGGCA
>Ga0256404_1010550_pt1 | contig 12728 bp, 10 predicted proteins | sample RumenRJG_01DNA_FD_185990 | JGI IMG/M metagenome (GOLD analysis project Ga0256404, IMG submission 185990) | Bovine rumen microbial communities from Lethbridge, Alberta, Canada - RJG_01 | ecosystem: Host-associated > Mammals > Digestive system > Stomach > Rumen | place: Canada: Alberta | collected...
AAGGAAAACGCCGAAGCCGACCCCGCTGCCATTGCCGCAGCAGAAAAGTTTTTCAGGGACATGGATCAGGTGATGGGTGTTATCGGCATTACGCAGGCCGAAAAAGAAGAATCCAGCGGCGAGGCAGAGGAAATCGAAAAACTCATTGAAGAGCGTTACCTTGCCCGCAAGGCAAAGGACTGGGCCCGCAGTGACGCAATCCGTGACGAACTTGCCGCTAAGGGAATTATCCTTGAGGACACCCCCCAGGGCACAAAGTGGAAGAAGAAAATTTAATTTCACAAGGCACTGCAGGCCGTCTCAAACGAAATTTGAGACGGCCTTTTTACCGCGCCTGATAAAATGACGCATCTGGCTTTTACTGCATAAAACTTTTAAATTTTGTCCTTGCGGGACAGCCCTCGTCGTGTTATTATTCAACAGTTCAATTAAATACTGCCGAGGTGGCGGAACTGGTAGACGCAGGGGACTCAAAATCCCCCGTGGGCGACCACATGAGGGTTCGATTCCCTCCCCCGGCACCAGAAATTACCCAAGCAGGTGTGAGCAGCACAAAATTGCTGTAATCATATCTGCTTTTTTGTTGCCACGCAGCCCCTGCTGACCGTGAATCCGCCGGCCTTTAATTTTCCGCCTTATGCCATCCTCAAGGTATATTAAACGGCGGTAAACACCGCATTGCGCTGCTCTGTTTCAAGGACATATCATGAAAATTTCTGGACTGTAAGCCTGCCTTGAGGAAATCCGTGCCTGCAGTTTATATATGGTATATGTTAAAACATAACTGCAAACTACAGAATAACTGCGGCCTGCATCTGCAGCCCCGCGGCACCGCTGTTATACAGAAACATCCTGTGTTTTCTGCCCTGCCTGTCGTCATTTAAAGGTGACTTTTCTGCCGATCGCTATAGATACCGAATCTGCACATTCTTCCAGTACCTGGCGGTCCTGCGGCGTCGGGCGTCCTTCTACCACACGGCGCAGGAATTCCGATGCCTGGTCATGCGGCAGGCTCCACAGATCGTCAGGAACATTAAAATGCAAACCCTGCTTTTCATTCCACAGCACAGTCACATGCGAACTGTCAGAAAATGTCTTACAAAATGCCATATCCTTGTCAGAATTATTATTCATCAGCAAACCTTCTCTCTCTGTTTTTTACATTTTACACCCGGCATGCAAAAACATGATAAACTGAGAATACAAAGCTTCTCGAAAAGGAGATGCAGACCATGACTCCGGTAGAACTCCGTGAGATCGAACTGATTCTCGCAGTGAGCGAAGAACGCAGTTTCACGCGCGCGGCCCGGCGGTGCAGCATTACTCAGCCTGCTCTGAGCAAAGCTGTGCGCCGCGCGGAACGCGTCTTTGGAACTCTGGTGTTTGACCGGCGTTCTTCACCGCTGCAGGTCACTCCCGAAGGTCAAAAAATCATTGAATACCTGAAGCGTATTGCCGGCATGTACAATGAGCTTGAGAACTACTGCGGCAGTCTCCGGCTGCACCGGGGCATTGACGTGGCTGCCGGCGCACCGGCCTTTTTCTGTACTTATGTGCTGCCGCAGGTGATCGCAGCTTGGCAGCTTGAAAACCCGGATTCCTCAATAAGACTTATTGAGACAAACGAATCTGAACTGCGCCGGCTGCTGAGTGCAGGCATGCTTGACATGGGCCTGACAGTGGAAACCCCAATGCCGGGCATGGAGTCGTTTGTACTGCGTAACGAACGGATTGTGCTGGCGGTGCCAAAAAACTGTTCCGTCAACAGCCGCCTTGCAAAGTACAGGCTCAGTGAAAAGGATCTTGTCACGCTGGGAAGTGACGTACATCCTGTATCGATGAAAGAGTTTGCCCGTGAAAAGTTTCTGTTCTTAAAGGAAGGCAATGATATCCGCACCCGGGGAATGAAAATCTGCCGCGACGCTGGCTTTGAACCGCAGGTTGCCATGGAGCTGGATCAGCTCCTGACGGCATACCATCTTGCAGAAGCAGGGCTCGGACTGACTTTTGTGCGCGCATCGCTGCCTGTTTACGCAGGCATGCCAGAAGATCTGTGTTTCTATGCTGTCAATCATCCTGAAACAACCAGACAGATCCGCGCTGTTTATTCTCCGCAGTGCCTTCAGGTACCGCGGAAGATGGCCTTCATAAATTTTCTCCGCTCTTCATCTTCCGTAACAGAAGGGGACATGCCGCCGCAGGCATGACGTTGTGTTCTGAAAGCTATTGGAAATTTTGATGCCGGTACTTTAAAATAAAAGCAGGCAGTTTATACGGTTCTGATTTTCAAAGAAAGGCGGCACTGCACATGAATATTTCTGAAAAGTTCAACCTTCTTGGAATTGACAACGCTCCCGGTCAGGAAAGTCTGCAGAAAGCTGAAAAGCTGGATCTCCGCGGCGAAAAAATACCCGGCGCTTTTGTAGATTTTTCACACGGAGATGTAGATGCGCACAAACCGACTCCCGGCAGCTTTGAAATTTTTTCACGCGGATTTTTTGAAGGCGGCGCTCAGGCATATACTCCTTACCGCGGACGCAAATCCGTACTGGAGCATGTGGCAGAAAAACTTTCTGAGTTCAACGGAGCAAAAATAGATCCTGCGAAAAACCTGATTCTCACACCCGGTACTCAGGGGGCTCTGTTCCTTGCCATGGGTGCCAATGTGATGCCCGGCGACAAGGTGGCTATTGTCGAGCCTGACTATTTTGCAAACCGCAAGATGGTCGAATTCTTCGGCGGTGTCATGTACCCGGTTCAGATGCACTACGAGAATGTTTCCGGCAAATCGGGCATTGACTTGGAAGAACTTGAAAAAGGCTTTAAAAGCGGCGTAAAACTGTTTCTTTTCTCCAACCCCAACAACCCGGTGGGCTGTGTCTACTCCGCTGATGAAATCCGTTCGATCGCTTCCATGGCGAAAAAGTACGGTGCGTCGCTGATTGTTGACGAGCTGTACAGCCGCCAGATTTATACGGGCGTAAAATACACCCACACAGCAGTGCAGAAAGAACTGCCTGACAATCTGATCACTATTATCGGCCCCTCCAAAACTGAATCTCTCAGCGGCTTCCGGCTGGGAGCAGCGTTCGGCACTGCAGAAACCATTGAGCGCATGGAAAAACTACAGGCAATCATGGCACTTCGCTGCCCCGGCTACAACCAGGCTGTATTTTTCACATGGTTCAACGAACCGGCCGGCTGGCTGAAAGCCCGGGTTGCCGAACATCAGCGGATCCGTGATGATATTATGAAGGTTCTGAACGCCGCAGACGGCGTTTCTGCCCGTCCTACAGACGGCGGAAGCTATCTTTTCGTCAAGATCCCTGAACTTCAGGTTTCGCTTCATCAGTTCATCCGCATTGTGCGTGAGCTGGCAGGCGTGATTGTCACGCCGGGGACAGAGTTCGGTCCCCAGTTCATTCATCAGTTCAGGATCAATTTCTCCCAGGATCATGACAAAGCAGTTGATGCCATGAAACGTCTCCTCGAAGTCATGAACCGTTACCGCTGAAAACAATCAGAGCCGCGGCATGTGAGGGAATAAATCCCTGCGCATGCCGCGGCTCTTTTCTGTAAAATGCTCTGTTATGTCTGCTAAGTCTCAGAAAATGACGGGAAGGCCTCTGCAGCGGGCTTTTACTGTTCTGCAAACGACTATCACAGCAGACGAAACAACAGAAAACGTTCAGACAGGCTCCTGTGCTAAACCGGCAGATCGTTAGGCTGTTCCAGCACTGCCGCGACTTCACTCAGGTATTTTCTGACCGGCAGGTGCTGCGGGCAGCGTCTTTCGCACTGGCCGCAGCCGATGCAGCTGCCGGCCGTGCCATGAAGCTGTGATATGTTGGAATAGTAGAGCTGAGCTGCAATCAGCTCCTGCCGTTTTGATTTCAGCGCATTGTATATTGCGAAATAGTCAGGAATGGCTATTCTTCGGGGACAGCCCTCCGTGCAGTAGCGGCATCCCGTACAGGGAATGGCAATTGAAGACCTGATGATACCGGCTGCCTGATTCACAATTTTCAGTTCTTCAGCGTTCATTGGCTGGAAATCCTTCATATAGCTGATGTTATCGGACATCTGCGCTTCATTGCTCATTCCTGACAGCACCATCACCACGTTTTTCTGCGAAGCGGCAAAACGGATGGCCCATGATGCTGCGGAAAAACCGGGTCGGCAGCTGTTGAACAGGGCGCGTGCTTCATCAGGAATATTGACGAGACTGCCGCCCTTGACAGGTTCCATCACAATGACGGGTTTTTCATGCCGGGCGGCTGTTTCGCAGCAGCGGCGCGATTCGATGGCAGCGTCATCCCAATCCAGATAGTTCAGCTGAATCTGCACATATTCCATTTCTGGGTGTCTGGTAAGTATTTCATCCAGAAGCTCTGGTTTGTCATGGAAAGAAAAGCCGATGTGTTTTACTCTGCCCTGTTCCTTCAGTCTGCGGATAAAATCGAAAGCGTGCAGTTCCTCTGCTTTGCGGTAAAATGTGCCCCCCAGCGTATGAAGCCAGTAATAGTCCATATACTCCACGCCCAGGCGTTTCAGCTGTGCTTCAAAGAAACCGGGAAGCTGATCTTCGCTTTGCACCATAAATACGGAAAGTTTATCGGTAATCGTATAAGCTGTACGGTCATAGCGCTCTGCCACCGCCCTACGGAAAGCAGTCTCGCTCATTCCGTTATGGTAGGGAGCAGCCGTGTCAAAATATGTAAAACCATTTGCCAGAAACAGATCTGCCATTTTTTTAACTGTCTCAATATCAACAGAACTCTGATCATCACTGTTGAGCAGCGGCAGACGCATCAATCCGAATCCAAGTTTTTTCACTGTCATTTAACTTATGTCCTTCTGTTTTTCAATTCAGTCTTTCAGACATACTTCAGTCTCACCGTTCCGGAAGGCTCTCAATACCGTTTTGTTTCAGCAGTGCAATGGCGGCGCTTTTATCCTCTCTCAGAACTTTAATGAAATAAACATCACGATCGGCTCTGCCGCGGCGGGGCCCGAAATCACGCGGGTCCAGACGGCTGCCTCAGCCGCAGGTAATTTCCGATTCCGGTGTATACTTTCCGGCACGTGTTCTGATTCCGCTTTCACTAAGAACAGCTTTTGCGTGTTCCCATTCCTGACGGTCGTTTTTTTGAAAGATCAGTGTTTTTCTGGCAAACAGAAAAATCACGGCGTCAGTCCTCCACGATACTCGTCAGTCCGTGCCGGCGCATGGCAGCAAGAGCAGCTTCGCGGTCACGCTCGCGCACACGGACATAATACATATCCCGGTCAACCCGGCCTTTTGCACCGAAATCACGCGGGTCAAGCATGCCGCCGATGCCGTTGGGCGACACGGGATCACTGAAATAATGTCCGGCGCTGATATGTCTTATCCCCTCTTCCTTCAGCGCCCGGCATACCTGCTCCCAGGTTTCACGGTCTTTTCTCTTATAAACAGGAACTTTTTTTTCAAACAATCCAAACAGCATTGAATCTGTACTCCTTTTCAGCGTTTCAGTTCCGTCAGAGTCATCTGCAGAAGACTGCCCACCCGGGAAGCCAGAGTCTCAATGTTTCTGACAGAAACAAATTCATTTCCGTAAATATATCTCACATTATCAGCGTGTGCTGTAGATCCGAGGTACACCGCAACAGTATGAACTCCGTTCTGACGCATAATTCTGACCATTTCTGCGGTATCCTTTACAGCATCTGCACCATGGTAAGCTCTGCCGAACAGACTTCCCTCAGCAGGCGGCATGTGTACGCTGTCATCAGGACTGGCATCGGTCAGTATAAAAAGCACATGCTCGAAAGACTGGAATTCCGGGGTATTTTCATGAATCAGGCGGTTCATGACGCTCAGCGCAAGGCTGTCCCTGTTCCAGCCGGCCGCGTAATAGTGGAACAGGCCGTCAAGGCTTTTATCAGCATAGGATTTAAGCTGCTGAAGCACAGTGTACCCGCGCAGAGAACGGAATGCCATCACACGGACCGGAACGTGAAGATTTTCAAGACTCCTGGCAATCACATAGGTCTGTGAAGCGATCATTTCCTGATAGTTCATTCGTGAGGCCGAAGCGTCAAGCAGAAGATCGATATGGATTCTGTGCTCTGCCTCGTCACCGGGATGCGTGAACACCATTTTGTCCCGGAACAGCGGGATCCTGTAACTCCTGGCGCTTTCGAGCCTGCCCCGGGCAGATCTTTCAGGCAGAGGCTCCCTGTAGGTGGACAGCACCGTATCCAGTGCTGCGGTCAGAGAACGGACGCCTGATGAAATCTGCATGGCATTTCTTTCAAAATATTTCCTGCTGCGGTCAGCCTGCGCCGCAATGTCTTTCTGCAGCTCCATAACTTCTTTTCGGTCTCTGCCTTTCAGAGAGGCTGCAGCCGCTTTGTCGCCGGCATCTATTCCGGCCAGATACAGCCGGCAGTATTCGTGTGCCCCGACGCAGAGCTGAGCGTTCAGTATATCCATCTCCCGCGGAGAGAAAATCTGGCGCCCAAAACAGGCACGCACATAAGCATCATCAGCTTCACTGCGCTCTAGCGCCAGCTGCCCGCGTGACAGAAGGCGAACCGGAGCCGTTTTTTTCTGTTCAGCGGTTCCAAAGCGCAGCATGAGCGAATCGGTGTGTTTTGTCTCGCGGTACATGATTTTCTGCAGCAGTGCACCAATGCGGCGGCTGACCGTAAATCCGCCGGCGGATCTGACACTGCTGCTGCGGAGATGAAAGTAAGTCTCGAGAATCCGCCGCAGGACCGCAATTGCATTCTCTGTATCGAGGTCCGCATGAAGCTCAAGGTTCTCGGCCAGCTGGCGTGCCGATGAACCTAGCAGCGGCAGCCGGCGCCCGAGTACCTTGTTCCAGCGGTATTCGCGCTGCTCATGAACACGCATGCTCAGGGCCATTGACTCCTGACGCGAAAGGTCACTGTATCTTTTGATAAACTCTTCCGCATGTTTTCTTCTCAACGCCTTAAGAACCGGCCTGAACGGCAGTTCTTTTGCGTAAAGGCAGTTTTCAAGCCCGAGCCAGACAATCACGTCCAGTTCTTCATACCGCAGACTGCCTTCATAGGAACGGAAAAAGGCCGTCAGTTTTTCAAGATTGAACCAGCGTACTGCCAGTCCAATCATTGTATTCAGGTAAAGATCAGGCTCCCCGGAAGGCGTCAGGGCCAGAAACGGCGGAACAAAGCCGTACCTGCCTGCACCGTTGCAGACCTGATTCAGCGCCCGCTTTTCGAGCGCGCTGTATTTTCTCTGAATCAAGCTCTCACCTTCCCCGCTGCAGCTGTCTGAAAAATTCAGTCAGGATTTTTGAAAACATCAGCAGAAGTCAGATCTTCAGGGATTCTCACCCGTATCACGTCGTGAATAAGCTTTCTTTCATACGAATCAAAAGACTTGTTTGTCACTGTCATCTCTAGGGCTTCACCGCTGGTGACGCCCCTGCGGACAAGTTTCACAGCGTCCAGAAGACCGCGGAGATCAACGGCGCGCTCTGAGATGTCACCGTGTTCAGCCTTCGTCTGCAGGTCATAGAACAGCTTCTGGAACTGCAGAGAGATGTCTTCCTGCATATCAGGAAAAGTCTGCGCAAACAGCCGCTTCAGGTCATTCTCAGAAATGACAGGAAGTTCAAGAATTGCAAACCGTGAGCACAAAGCCTCGTTCAGTTCACGGGTTCCGGCATAACCGTAATTCATCGTGCCGATAAAACGGGCCGCAGGGTTCACTTCAATACGGTCATAACCGGGAAGGTCAATTACGCGGCGAAAATCCAGAGCAGAGTGCAGTACAGCCAGTGCCTCGTTTTTTGCCATGTTGATCTCATCCATTACCGCAAATCCGCCGTTTCTGGCCGCCAGCGTTACTGGGCCGGGGCGGAATACCACAGATTGTCCATTGTAAGTGTCATCGCCGATCAGGTACGAGGCATCTGCATTGATGTGAAATGATACGTTCCATAAAGGGCGGTTCATCACAGCAGCCAGATTTTCTGCAAGAACATTTTTTCCTGTGGCTTTCGGTCCCGTGAGCAGAAGATTTTCGCCTGCCAGCAGTGCGGCCAGAGCCTTACGCCACACATCCTGCCCGTAATAGAAATATTCAGGCTGCGGCACCCGGTATTTCTGTTCTTCTGTAAGCTGATGTTCTTCCCTGAATTTTTTTACTCCGTTAAGCAGAGCAGGATCCAGCCCCTCATTCTGGAGAATTTCCCACGGCGTTTTTATCATTAAACTCTCTCCTATTTGTAGCCGCACACAAGAAAAAGCGGCTTGACTGTGACGACTTCGTCATGTTCTTTCTGAGTCACAGTTACTGTGCTGTTTAGAGCTTTCAGATCGTTCTTCACAACACGGAGTGCAGATTCGGCATCATCCGCCCGACCCTGGCGGACCGCACGGATCATTCTGTTCAGCACAACCGGGTGAGCATACTGCGGCGGAACCGGAAAGTCCTCTTTCCCGTGCAGATATTCTTTCATTTCGGCCACGGCCTGATCCCAGTCTCTCTGCACGGATTTCCTGTTCCGATGCTTCGAGGGCAGTACACGCGCCGCCATTACCATGACAAACACGCCTGCACCGAACAGTGCGAACATCAGTCCGTAGCTGCGGCCGGTCTGCATGGCGAATAAGCCGAACAGCGTGCTGCACAGCGCTGCCAGCAGAATTAAAAAGGCTGCAGTCTGTGCCGCAGGACTGATATGGTCTACAATGCGTTTCTGTTTTGCCGCAAAGACAAGCTGTTTATAAAGTTCGGGACGTTTCTCAAGCCAGTCACGCGCCTCCACAAGCTGTTTCACAGCCGTTCCGGCTGAGGAGCTCAGTTTTTTCAGGTAGAGGGCATCTTCCTCTTTCTGCTGCTTTCTGAGTTTTGCCTCAGATTCAGCGCTGTGAACAGGAATATCAGGGTGTTCTTCTTTCACCCGGCTGAGAATATCATCCACCTTGCTTTCAAATTTAAAGTTGCACTGCTTTTCCCTGCCGTCCTTCAGCTGAACAACCAGATAAGGCACAGAAGCAAAGATGCCCTTTCCGGTATAACCGCCGCGGGTCATGGCAACGCGCTTGAAAACGCGGGAAACGTCGGACCAGCAGACATAATATCTTCTTGAAAAGTAAAAGCTGTTCAGATAGAGCGCCTTCTCCCCGACGGCGCAGGGGCCGATTTTCAGGGCTTTTTTCCTGTCCTCTGACAGTTCTGTTTCTGTCAGTTCTCGTATTCCGTATTGTTTCGGCGGAAATATCATCCAGATTCCTCCCTGCATATGTCAGGGTGCACCGGAAACGTGCAGCGCCTGTTGTGAAACGCGGCGGCAGGACTTATGCCCTGCCGCCGCCATTGTATTAACCTGTGAAATGACTAGGCGCTGACTTCAGCTTTCTTCGCGCTGCGAAGGAAGAGCCACAGGAACAGAACTGCCACAATAATGCCAGCGGGATAGGCAATGGTCGTATTGTTCCTGAATCTGGCAACCATGCCAAGGCACTCAGGCGCCATCATGAAATACGTAGCGGAAACAGCGCTCATGAACGTTGCCGGAGCAGCAGCTATCCAGTAGTTTTTCTTGTTCTTCACAAGATACATGGCGCCTGCCCACAGAACGATCATGGCAAGGGTCTGGTTGGTCCAGCTGAAGTATCTCCAGATAATGCTGTAGTCAATTTTGCCGAAAGCGTTGCCGAATCCGAGAACAGCACCGGCGCCCAGCACAGGAATCGTCAGCATCAGACGGGTCTGCCATTTCTCCATGTCAAGCTTGAACCAGTCGGCAAGGGTCAGACGGGCCGAACGGAATGCCGTATCGCCGGAAGTAACAGGGCATGCAATAACTCCCAGCATCGCAAGCACCACGCCGATGCCGCCCATGGTCTGAGAGCAGATGTTATAAACGCTGGTCGGGTTGCCGCCCTTAACATCAACAAGGCCCTGAACGCCGTAAAGAGTTACGCCGGCAGCGGCCCAGATAAGAGCGATGATGCCCTCAGCAACCATGGCGCCGTAGAAGACAAAATGTCCCTGTCTTTCAGACTTGAGGCAGCGTGCCATCAGCGGCGACTGAGTTGAATGGAAACCGGAAATGGCACCGCAGGCCACAGAGATAAACATGAAGGACCACACCGGCGTTCCCTTGGGATGCATATTTCTGAAGTTCTCCCAGATTTCCGGCATGGGTTTTCCGCTTGTAACCGTGCCGAATGCTACGCCGACGGCCATGATCAGAAGGCAGATGCCGAAAACAGGATAGATTTTGCCGATGATCTTGTCAATGGAAATAAATGTAGCGATGAAGTAGTAGATCATAATGATAGCAAGCCAGAAAGGCACGCTTACAAGCAGTCCGCCCTGAATGCCCCGGTTGCTCAGCAGAACCTTCATCAGGCCGGCCGGGCCTACTGCAAACACGGTGCCAACCATGATCAGCAGAACCACGGCAAAGATACGCATGATGGTTTTCATCACGGGACCGAGATAAATTCCGATAACTTCCGAAATCGAGGCACCGTTGTTTCTCTCAGAAAGCATTCCTGAGAAATAATCGTGCACACCGCCCGCAAATACCGTACCAAAAGTGATCCACAGATACACCACAGGGCCCCATTCGGCACCTGTAATAGCACCGAAAATAGGTCCGAGGCCGGCAATGTTCAGAAGCTGAATCAGGAACAGCTTCCACTCGGGAAGGACAACATAGTCGACGCCGTCATTCACCGCAACCGCAGGTGTTTCACGGTCATCAGGCTCGAAAATGCTGTCAACTACTTTGCCATAGGTAAAATAGCCGAGAATCAGAATTGCCAGACAAAGCCAGAAACTAACCATAAAAACTCCCCCTTTTTCCTCTTCTGCTGAGGAAGGTATATGATACTCCAACGATAAAGCCAAGACACAGCACTGCCCCGGAAGTTTCCGCAGACTGAACGCTTTTTATCTGACTGTCATAAAGGGCAGCAGATCTGCAGCAAAACCGCATGCCCGCTGAAAAAGCACCCGTTTTGCACCGGATAACTTTTTCAGTACTGAATTGCCGGCCGAAAAACTAAGCCAGACTGCTTATTTATATTCTACTATAAAGCAGTGAAAATAGATAACATGTTTTTCCTTTAATATAATTCAGAATGCTCTGACATTCCGCCAAGGCGTCTTCATTTAAATAAAATGTTCTGTCACTGCCGCTGAATCGATCAGCTTCTGAACCAGCTCATTCAGGGAAATGCCCGCGGCTTCCCAGAGTTTGGGGTACATGCTGATAGCCGTGAAACCCGGAATAGTGTTGATTTCGTTGAAGATAACCCTGTCAGTGTCTTTTTCAAGGAAAAAATCAGCCCGCGAGAGCCCCCTGCAGTCAAGAGCGCGGTACACTTTTAACGCCAGAGCACGGATTTCCTCTCGTTTTCCAGCCGGAAGCTCCGGGTCAATCACAGTTTTGGAAGCAGGGTTCCGGTATTTTGCGTCGTAATCGTAAAACTCAGCGCCGGCCAGAATCTCCCCCACACCGCTGGCTTCTGCATTCCAGCCGCCGAGCAGCGCGCATTCCAGTTCTCTGCCGCGGACTTCAGCCTCAATGACGATTTTGCAATCCTGCGACGCTGCCAGTTTCACGGCTTCTCCAAGTTTTTCACGGCTGACAACGCGCGTAACCCCGCACGAGGAACCGGCGTTGGACGGTTTGACGAACACAGGGTAGCCCAGACTTTCGTCAACCATGGAGGCAATGCGGCCGAAATCATCAAGCTCCTCGCGGCGAAACACAAGATAAGGCGTCTGCGGCACGCCCAGACGGGCCAGCACTGCTTTCGCTGCCGCTTTATCCATTGTCAGGGCTGAGGACAGCACCCCGCAGCCTACATAAGGAATCTGTGCAAGTTCTGTGATTGCCTGCGGGCATCCATCTTCGCCGTAAAGGCCGTGCAGCACCGGGAAAACAATGTCCACGGGCATCAGTGAAAATCCGCCTTCACCGTGAAGAAGCACACTTTTCAGGGCTGCGTCAGGAAGCAGCGCCGCACCCGTTCTGCTTTCACGCCACGCACCCGATTTTATCTGTTCAATAGAATCAGCCCTCACCCATTTTCCTTTTTTCGTTATGCCGATCAGAAGAACGTCATATCTGCTTCTGTCTATAGCGCCTGCCACTGTGGCGCCTGAAACGCATGAAACTTCATGTTCCGATGACTGCCCGCCGAAAATCAGGGCGATTCTTTTTTTCTTTTCCATAAAATTCCGGCCTCCCTGTAGTTTTACTCTTTATTATTTTACATCATGTCCGCGGCGAAAGAAAATGCCATACAATGCCGCAGAACAGACTTTCAGCCTTTATTCAAATTCGCTGTCTATAAATTTATTGAGAAGTCTCACGACTTTCTCCAGATTTGCGAGAGCTTCAAGGGTATGTCCCGGGCGTTCAAGCGAATGGTTGCAGTCAGCAAAAATCACGGCCCTTTCAGAAAAACGAGCAGCTGCAGCCCGCACCTGTTCAGCGCCGGTATAGGGATCGCCCGTTCCTGAAAGAAAAATGCCGGCGGTTCTTTCCAGCCACGGCAGTGCAGCAGGGATGGGCGTCATCATAAAGTGCACGGCACTGAGCCCGAGTTCTGCTTCAATACGGGCTGCTGCCAGCGTCCCCACGCTCTTGGAAATCATCAGGACTCTGCCGTCAGAACTGGAAATGCCAGCCTTTCTGATCTGTTCAGCCGCCTGCGGGCAGGCC
>Ga0256404_1010551_pt1 | contig 12728 bp, 11 predicted proteins | sample RumenRJG_01DNA_FD_185990 | JGI IMG/M metagenome (GOLD analysis project Ga0256404, IMG submission 185990) | Bovine rumen microbial communities from Lethbridge, Alberta, Canada - RJG_01 | ecosystem: Host-associated > Mammals > Digestive system > Stomach > Rumen | place: Canada: Alberta | collected...
CCCCCAGATACTGAACCTGCTGCTGTGTCGGCTGCGGCATCTCCTGCTGTGTCATATCCGGCTGCTGCTGATACTGCTGCGGCATCTCCTGCTGCGGCATACCCGACGGCTGCTGATACTGCTGCGACACATCCTGCTGCGGCGGCTCATAATACCCTGCGGCCGGTTCAGTCGGCAGGTCCTCAATTACATTAAGGGGCTCCCCTGATCCCGAGTTTCTCATAAACGCGGGAATCTCGAATTCGTCCACACTCTGCTGTTCCTGCTCGGCCGTCGAACCGCTTCCCGTCGGTGCGTCATAGCCGAAGGCGGTCGGGCCTTCATATGCGGACTCTGCCGCGCTTTCCCGAACGGACTCCGTCTGCGTCCCGAAAAGCGGGGCAGCCGGCTCTTTATACTCAGGCTCCGCCGACGTTCCAAATGCGGATCCGGAAGGTTCAGCCGAAGACTCCGCGGCTGGTGCGGCAGCAGCTGCCGGAGTTCTGTCCAGCAGTTCGTCCACCTTTTCCTCATTCGGTATCGAGAACAGCGAGTCTGACGGGATGTCCGCCATCACAGAGTCTGCCGGTTCCGTCCATGATTCTTCTTCCTGTCTGGTCTGCGCTTTCAGCAGTTCGGCCAGAGATAGATTCCCCGCATCCAAACTGTTGATATATTCCGGAATATCCGATTCGATTTCCTTCTCAAAACCCTCTCCGGAGGGAACATCACTGCGCAGAGTGACGGGCTCCGCTTCCTGCTCTTCCTTCGGAAATTCAGAGGACTCTTCTTCTGAGGATGCCTCAGCTCCTTCTGGCTGTCCGCTGCTGCCGAACCATGCCGGCGTCTCGCTGATACCGCCGGAGGACTCTTTCGTGGTCTCCGTCTCTGAAGGCTCCGGAGAATCTGCCGGCTCTGCCTTTGTCGTTTCCGCATCTGACGCCGCTGCGCCTTTCCCGTCCGCTTCAGTCTTTTCCGTCTCTGCCTCGTGATCTCTGGCTGCGTCTGCCTCGATCTGAGCTTTCAGACGGTTGTATTCCTTGTCAAGAAGTTCCTGAAACTCTTCGTTTTTCTTGTTGTACGTATAGAATTTGTCGATTCTGGTCGTCTTGCTCAGATCGTCCAGATCCTCAACCTCATCAAGCCGTGTCGTATCAGAGATATTTCCCTCCCGGTCCTTTGTCCCGAAAATCATCTCCTCAAGTTCCTGCTCATGTGCTTCCTCTGCTGTTTTCTCTTCGCCGGAGGACTGCTCCCGCTCATCTTTTCCGGAATTCTCTGATTTGATTTTATCCTTCAGTAATTCCTGATCGCTGTCAGTCTCTGCTGCCCGGGATTTTTCGCGTTCATCTACGACAGACTCCCAGTTGAAATCGATATCCTCGGTCCTTTTGGTGTCTTCGGTGGGATAACCGTCAAGATTCCAGTTGAATTCCTCGAACTGAAAGTGATGCCGGGGCTTTGTGTCTTCCTCCGAAGCAGCCTCTTCGACCTGCTGCGGTTTCTCTACCGGGCCCTCTCGCTTTTCCGTTGTCCGATTGAGACCGGATACGAGGGCGTCGAGAGTACTCGGCTTTTCCTTCGCATCTGGAACTTCCATCACGACCCTTGCGCCGCAATTTGGACAGAACCTGTCTCCATCGTTCAACAGATGTCCGCAATTCTTACAAATCATATCTGCCTCCTGCATAACAATAATTCTCTAAATCTATTTAATCTGCTCGTTTAATTGCTCAACAGAATAAACTCTTCCCTGTCTGTCAGTCCCGCTTTCCCTGTCCACATAATGATTTGCTGTGTCCCGGGCGGTCCGATGTGTCATATCCGGCGTTCTTTCTGCCGACGGTGTCCGGACTGCGCTCTGCGGCCGCTGTCCCATCAAATCTTTCCGCGCGGTTTCCATCTGCGGAACCGCATCTCTAGCCTGCTGTGCCATTTCCTGCATGCGCTGTGTCGCCTGCTGCAGCTGCTCGGCCAGCGAAGAAGATCTCTGACTGTCCTGCGTCTGCGCAACCTGTCCCCCATATTGCGGAGCCTGCTGCGGCTGTCTCTGTGAATCTCCGTACTGCTGCTGTCCGTACGGCTGCCCCTGCTGCATCGTCTGTCCGCCGTATTGCGGCATCTGGGGCTGCGGCTGTCTCTGTGAATCTCCGTATTGTTGTCCGTACTGCTGTTCCTGCTGCATCGCCTGTCCGCCGTATTGCGGAGCCTGCGACTGTCTCTGTGAATCCTCGTATTGCCGTGCGCTCTGCCGCGGTTCTGTTTCCTCTGTCCACTGCTCCTCCGGACGATGTTCGATTACAATCGTATCATCTTTCCGGCTTCCAAATCCGAAGGAGTTCAGCAGTCCGCCGCTCTGTGCGGCATGCGCGCCGCGGCGGGACTCCATCTGACGGTCCAGAGGGCTCTGTCCGGAGCCGGAGTGTCCCTCTGTGCCATATCTGCCTGCAGACATACCAAAATCCACGTCCGGGTTTCTTCCTGCCGGCGCCGCCGGAGTGTACCCTTCCATGGTCTGCCTTTCCATATTCTTTGATTGCGACCTCGAATCAGAACGTTCAAACTGCGACCAGAAATCATCTGTATCGGTTTCTGTAGCCGCTTCCCTGCGGGACCGTTCCGGCCTCCCTGTCATATCCGTGTTCCGCTTCGCACGGTTTTCCGGTTTCAGCTGTCCCGACTGTTCCGCATATTCCGGCTGTGTCTCCCGTCCCTTCGGCGGCTCCTCCGCAGAAGACCGGGAATAGTTCACCCAGTCACCCATGTCAGATGCCTCTTCCACGGTGTCCCGGGGAGAAACAACCTCAATCACGGCGGACCGGTCACCCTCCACAGTGTTCATTCTATTCTGAAGTTCCGAGATCGAGTCATTAAGATCTCCGAGTATCTGATCATTCCGAGCCTCTGATTTCTTCATATTAAACATGAAGGCAATCACCAGAATCACAAGAATCACGACACCCAGTAATATCAGTAACATCAATGCTGTGCTTGAATCTAGCATGTATTGTCCCTTCCTTCTGACTATATTTCACATTATTATACAATAAATCTCATGATATGGCAAATCCAAACCCTCTAAAGATACAAAAAAACGGAAGACCCCGACGTTTCAGAGCATTTTTCAGCGTGTTCCTCTCACTGAAAAAAACCATAAAAAAAATTTTTTGTAACATTTGCAACGCTGTTTCGTCTCTTTTTTTGTTATAGTAGTGTCGACTCCTTAAGTCCCCGTCGGACTTAAGGAGCGCTGAAAGCGGTCAATCGGATATGAGCTCTGTACTTCCGTACTATTGATATTTCAGGCATATTCGGTGGCTGAGCACGCATTACAGCAGAGTTATCAAAGTGAAAGGAGTCGGGAGAATGAAACGAACAATTATCCGTATCGACGAGCACAAATGTAACGGGTGCGGGATCTGTGCCGAAGCGTGTCATGAAGGAGCCATCGGCATTGTGGACGGAAAGGCGAAACTTCTCCGGGACGATTACTGCGACGGTCTGGGAGATTGTCTTCCCGCCTGCCCCGAAGGCGCGATCACTTTTGTGAAACGGGAAGCGGCTGCCTATGATGCGGAAGCGGTCGCAATGAACAAAAAGAATTCCTCAGAAGCCGGGTCTCCGGGCACCGGCACTCCCCCGGCTTCCGGTTCCGGTGCGCCGATCAGACTCTCTAACTGGCCGGTGCAGATTCGTCTGGCCCCGTCCCGGGCTCCATACTTCGACGGGGCAGAGCTCCTCGTCGCTGCAGACTGCACCGCCTACGCGTATTCCGGATTCCACACGCATTTTCTTCAGAACCGCGTCGCTTTAATCGGCTGCCCGAAACTGGACGGCACAGACTACTCCTGGAAGCTGGCGGAAATCCTGCGCTCCAGCGACATCCGGAGCATGACGGTCCTCCGCATGGAGGTCCCGTGCTGCGGCGGACTGGAAGTCGCGGTGAACAAGGCTCTTCAGGACAGCGGTAAATCCGTCCCCCTCCGCGTAATCACGATTTCCATTGACGGCGAAATTCTGGCAGAAGAAGACGTACCGGCAGTATAGTCGCGGGTCTGCGGAGCACGGCAGCGCGACTCGGTTCTGCGGTGCACAACAGCGCGTCGCAGTACTTCGGTTCGTGTTTCCCTCCGAATCCGTCTGGAAAAAAGCCGGGGATCCGAAGATCCGCGGCTTTTTTCATTTTCTCAGTCCTTTTTCAGTGCACGCCCTGCCCTTGACAGGAATTCATCCCTGAGTTCCCTGACGTTTTCTCTGGTCGCGGCGTCCCTGATTTTGTCCACGTATTTCCCTGCAGCGTTTTTCACCTTCTCGCCTCCGGGATAGGCATACTTGTCCATCGCATATCCGTATACGTCGCCCAGAGCCTCCAGTTTTTCATCCGCCAGTTTCCTCGCAGATGTCCCGATCTCCGCAACGGCTTCATCAAACGCCTTCTTGGCCGCCATCGCACCTTCTTTTGTTCTCGCCTTATCAATTCTGCGGATGTATTTGCGCACCAGTTTGCGGATCCTGCCCTGATCCGACTGCTCAAAGGCGTTCAGGTTCGTCGCCTCAATCGCCCTCTTCAGCCGGTACTTGACCCGGTCCAGCGCACGGGTCCGGTACGCTGCAGCAACCGCGACAGTCCCCAGTGCAATCGCTCCCGCAAGCAGCGCGCCGCCGCTGATTTCAGTTCTGTTCTTTTCTTCCATGACTCTCGCCTCCTAATCGAATACCGTACTTTATTCTCCCGCCATTTTATCACGTTTTTATTTTTTGACTGTAGTATTATTTAAAATCACAGTCATTTCAGATCATTTTTCTGAATGTCTCCAGGGAGATGTTTCCATTCACTCTGACCCGGCTCAGCAGATACGGATCATCGCCGGGATGGATTTTTCCGTAGGCAGTCGTAAACGCAACCCTGAACCCTGCCTCCTTCACCGACTTTCTGCATCCGTCGTTATAGTCTCCGAAGGGATAGGCGAATGCGTTCCGACTGCCCAGGATCTCCTGAGACCGCTTCAGATCTGCTAACCGTTCCTGATCGCTCAGTGCAGTCATAACGCCTCCGTGACCGATTTTACCGCCCGGCCGGTGCATGTTATAGGAATGAGATTCCAGGTCGATATGGCGGTAGTTTTTCTTCGCCATAGCCTCGCCATTTTTGGAGCATATTACAAAGGATGTCGCCCGCACGCTGTAGCGTTCCAGCAGGGGAGCCGCATGTTGAATGAAGCCTTTCGTTCCATCGTCAAAGGTCAGCACCACGCTCTTCGCCGGCAGGTCGATTTTTCCGTCCAAATACTCCCGAACCTCGCTCCAGGCGGGAAAGTAGTACCCCGACGCCACGAGATACTTCAGTTCACCCTCCAATGTCGCGGTTGAAATCATATTCGCATTCAGGTCTGCCGGCGGACGCTTCGGATCATATACATCATGATACATCAGCACCGCAAGCCCCCGTTTCCGTCCGGCCTTCGTCTGGGCGGGCCACGTAACCGTGACCTGCCGTACAGTCGAAACCTCATGCCCTGCACTGTCTGTCACACTGTAACGGACAGTATATTTTCCGACGTGCGTCATATCCGGCACCTGCGTTTTCACTCTGCCGGTGATATCCCTTCCGTCACCTGCTCTGGCGGTATATCCCGGTTCTCTGTAACGGTCGCCGTACCGCAGATGAACAGCACCGGCATCCGCGTTTCCCGGCGCGAGGGTAATCACTGGCTCCCTCCGGCTGTCCTGCCAGAACCGATATCCCCCCAGCGTTCCGACCGCGATCGTCAGAGCGAACAGCAACACAATAATCAACGTCAGCTTTTTCCCAGTCATATTCTTCTCCTCACCTTTTGCTCCCTGCCTCATTTTACCACAGTTTACGGTGAATGTCGATGAACGGCCGCATAAAAAAGCCCCGCGTCAGCAGGGCTGTGTCCCGCCCGGCAGCGCGGGCAGGGATTTTAAGTTCTTTGTGACAACAAAGGCTTACGGATACAACTGTGCGGACACCGCCGCGCGATCAGTATGATCCGGGTCAGCACTTCTCGACAACGACTGCGGTTCCCATGCCGCCGCCGATGCAGAGCGTCGCCAGTCCTTTGTTCGCATCGTCTCTTCTCAGCATCTCATAGATCAGAGTGATCAGAATTCTGCAGCCGGAAGCTCCGATCGGGTGGCCGAGCGCGATTGCGCCGCCGTTTACATTCAGTTTCTCAGGATCGAATCCCAGTTCCTTGCCAACCGCTACAGACTGCGCCGCAAATGCTTCGTTTGCCTCGTACAGATCCATATCCGCGATGGACAGGCCTGCCTTCTCCAGAGCCTTCTTGGAAGCCGGAACCGGTCCGACACCCATGATCTTCGGATCGACGCCTGCGGAAGCATAACTTACGATCTTGACCAGCGGCTTCAGGCCCAGCTCCTTGGCTTTGTCCGCGGACATAACGACGACTGCAGCGCCGGAATCGTTGATTCCGGAAGCGTTGGCCGCTGTAACGATTCCGCCGTCCTTCTTAAACGCCGGCTTCAGTTTGGCCATCTTCTCAATTGTGGAACCGAACTTAGGATGCTCGTCAGTGTCGAAGACGATCGGATCGCCCTTTCTCTGCGGAACCTCAACCGGAACGATCTCGTCCTTGAACTTACCGCCCTTAATCGCGGCCTCTGCCTTCTGCTGAGATTTCAGAGCGAACTCGTCCAGTTCTTCTCTGGTCAGACCCCACTGCTCCGCAACGTTCTCGGCGGTCATACCCATGTGGTAGTTGTTGAATGCGTCCCACAGACCGTCGTTGACCATCATGTCGACCATCTTTCCGTCGAACATTCTGGCTCCCCATCTTGCCTTCGGAAGTGCATAAGCAGTCGCGGACATATTCTCAGCTCCGCCGGCAACGATGATGTCAGCATCGCCGGCCTTGATGATCTGAGCCGCCAGTTCAACTGCTCTCAGTCCGGATCCGCAGACCTTATTGATTGTCATCGCAGGTACTTCCTTGGGAACTCCCGCATCCAACGACATCTGTCTCGCAACGTTCTGGCCGAGGCCGCCCTGAAGCACGTCGCCCATGATGACTTCTTCCACCTGATCCGCCTCGATGCCTGCTCTTTTAATTGCTTCTTTAATTACAACGGCACCAAGAGTTCTTGCGGGAACGTCCTTCAGAGTTCCGCCAAAGGTTCCGATCGCTGTTCTCGCAGCGCCTACGATTACTACATCTTTCATATTAAGTGTACCTCCTTGTTATTTAAAAAGCCATTTGGCAATTCAATCAGGATTTTGTTAAATCTTTGTCACTTTCATTCTACAACAGTGCTGAACAAAAAGCAACCATATTCTCTCGATGTCTGCCCCCGTTTCTGCAGCGACTCTCTCCGCGTTTTTTCCACTCCTTGCGCCGGCTTTTCCGCGGGTCTTGCGGACTGGTCCGAGGCAGTACCGGCTGACGCTTGTCCCCACTTACAAGCTTTCCTGTCCCGCCGCTTCCGGAAATTACTCTGCGGCAGTTCCGGTTGTCGCTTCTGAAGGACTTTCCGAGGTCCGTCCGGAAGACGTCTCTGCTCTGTGCCGGATCCCGAAGCCCGCCTCTGCGAGAGGCGTCATCATGTCCAGCCGGGTGTTGTCCACCGCAAGGGGAGTGATAGAGGCATAGCCCTCGGCCAGCGCGGTCACATCCAGCAATTTTCTGTCATCTGCCACAGCGTCCGGAGTTCCCTCCATTTTATATCCTCCGCCTTCAGACGGTACAAAGATGTCGCGGTAATATCTTCCGCCCAGCCGGGTAAAGCGCACTCCTTTTATCTTTTCCCTGGGCTGATCCGGAACATTGATGTTCAGAACCGTAGCCGGGCTTGTCTTTGTACGCACAAAGGACATCACATCCAGCGCCAGATCGCAGGCTGCGTCAAAATGCCTTGCCTCGTGACTGTCCACCGACACGGCCACGGAATGCACCCCCGTCAGTGCACCCTCCATCGCCGCTCCCACAGTACCGGAGTAAAGAGTATCCATGCCGAGATTACTACCGAAGTTGATTCCGGAGTAGACCATGTCCATCGCGATCCCCTGTTCGCCAAAAAACTGAAGTCCGATTTTGGTACAGTCCGCCGGAGTTCCGGCGACCTCATATGCGGCCTCTGCGCAGGGGAACTCAACGGGTCGGACAAATATCTCTTCACTTATGGTGATGGCCTGGCTGGCTCCGCTCCTCTGCCCCTCAGGTGCAGCGACATATACGTCCGCCCGTTCCGACAGCGCCCTCACCAGATGCGCAATCCCCGGAGACCGGATTCCGTCGTCGTTTACCACAAGGATATTCACAGCTTCATCACCTTTCCGATCGCGTCATGAATGACGAGATCCGCTTTGTCATCATACGGCGTACTGTCTTTGTTAATCAGAACCAGGGTACTGCCGCGGAAATAGTGGATCAGCCCCGCCGCCGGGTAGACCACCAGAGAGGTTCCGCCGATAATCAGCGTATCCGCCGCTGCGATTGCGTTAACTGCGCCGTTAATCACATCCTCGTTCAGCGCCTCCTCGTACAGAACCACATCCGGCTTGACCGTGCCGCCGCAGCTGCACTTCGGAACTCCGCCGGTGCAGTTGCTCTCATCCAGAATGTAATCCAGCGAATATGGTTTACCGCATTTTTCACAGTAATTGCGCTGTACGCTGCCGTGAAGTTCATAGACGTTCCGACTCCCCGCCTTCTGATGCAGTCCGTCGATATTCTGCGTCACGACGGCTTTCACCTTACCGTCCGCCTCCAGCTTGGCCAGAGCCTTGTGAGCGTCGTTGGGCTCTGCCGACGTGTGGATCAGGTTTTCCTTATAGTACCTGAAAAAAAGTTCCGGATTCTGCCGGTAAAATGTATGCGACAGCATCGTCTCCGGCGAATGGCCATAGACCTTCTGTGCGTGATAAAGTCCGGTTTCCGAGCGGAAATCCGGGATTCCGCTTTCCGTGGAAACTCCCGCGCCGCCGAAAAAAACGATATTGCTGCTCGCGTCAATAATCTTTTTTAGTCTTTCATCCATTGTCTGTCCTCCCTTCATCGGGTATACTTGCATTATCAGTATATCACGGATAGAGGAGAAACATCAATGAAAAAGGATAAAACAGCGCTTGTTCTCGGCGGAGGCGGTTCCCGGGGCGCATACGAGGCCGGAGTATGGCAGGCTCTGACGGAGCTGGATATGCATTTTGATATGGTAGTCGGCGTTTCCGTCGGCGCGCTGAACGCGGCGATGATCGCCCAGGGAGATGCGGACAGCATGTACGGACTGTGGAAAAGTCTGGGAACAGACATGATCTTCGATGTGGACCCGCATGCTACGACAAAGGACTTCGCAAAGGAATTTGTAAAGCAGGGCGGTGCGGGAATCTCCGGACTCCGGAAACTTCTCCGGGAATTTCTGGACGAAGAGGCAGTGCGCCGTTCGTCTATAGAGATGGGACTTCTGACGACTGAAATTCCTTCCATGAAAGGCTGCCCCTTCTGGATCGGCGACATTCCGAAGGGCCGGCTGGCAGATTACATCATAGCATCCGCTTCCGCCTTCCCTGCCGTTCAGTACCATGAGATCGACGGGCACAAATACATCGACGGCGGATACACCAATAATCTGCCGGTTCCCATGGCGCAGGAGCACGGCGCTGCCTCATGCGTCGCCGTCTACATGAACGCTCCCGGACGGTATTTTCCGAAACAGGCGGAAGGTGTACCCGGCGTCCGCCTGATCCGGAGCAAATGGGATCTTGGGGATTTTCTGGTCTTCGACCCTGAAAACTCCAGGCGAACGGTACGTCTGGGATATCAGCACGCCATGAAGGAATTCGGCGTGTACGACGGAGAATTCTTCACATTTATCAAAGGCTCCTTCGACAAAAAAACGCTCCGTAATGCGGACGCCTGCGCCCAGATTTTCGCACTGGATCCTCTGGTGCTGTACGGCAGGGAGCATTTTCTGGATCGCCTGGCGGACGCTGTCGCTGCAGCGCGGGCCGATGTGGATATCGCAGTCCGGACAGATCATATTTTGTCTCTGAATACCCTGCGAAGCCTTGATCCCGCCGGAGCTAAGGACATTCTTCGGGATGTCGCTGATGCCGCCAACCGCAAGACCCTGACCCTGACCATCGCCGATTATCTGAAAAACCATCAGGGCGACAGCCTGCTCCGGCACCGCCATATCGCCCGTCTCCTGCACAGGGAACTGGCCGGTGCAAAGTTCCTGATTCAGGCGGGGCTTGCATGATCTGCGGCCTACAGACCGTCCGCGGCGCCGGAGCCGCGGACGCCGGTTAACCGTTATAATCTTGGATGTGACGAATAATGAAATCCGCAAAGCGCCGCGACGCCAGCGGCATGGTATTCCAGTCCCGCCATACCAGCGCAACCGTGCGGCTCAACGGCTCATCGATCTCCCGGATCTCTACATTTTTCTCAAATCCCTGGATGACCTTCCGAAACAGGATAGATACTCCGAAGCCCTGCCGGATCATCGCCAGAATCGTATAATCATCATACACATCGTACTCGATGCGAGGTTTAAGGCCGTACCGGGCAAATCCTGTTTCCACCGTATTATAATCCTCGCCCTCATTCAGCAGTATAAAGGGCTCCTTTGCCAGCTCCGTCAAAGACACGCTCTTCCGGGCGGTCAGCGGATGCCCTGCAGGCAGCACCGCAACCATTCCGTCTTCATAGAGCACATGAGTTCTGACGTCTGTATAGCTGACGTCTCCGGTGCTCATAAATCCGAAATCCGCCTCGCCGTTCACAATATCTCTGCGTATGGAGGTATAATCTCCCTGCTTAAGCTGAAAATCAACTCCGGGATATTCCTGTCTGAATTTTTTCATCATCGGCGGAAGTATGTTGCGGCTGACACTCGTAAATGTAAGAATGCGTATCATGCTGTTTTCCAGTCCCTGCATTTCTCTCCGCTTTCGCTCCAGCGCATCCTCCGCCCCGCAGATCGCCTGCAGATACGGAAAATACTGAACGCCGTCCGGCGTCAGACGAATCCCCTCCCTGCGCCGCTCAATCAGCTGTGTCCCCAGTTCCTTCTCAAGGCCTCTTATTATCTGGCTGACCGCACTCTGAGAGTAGCCGATCTCCTCCGCAACTCCGGTAAAACTGCCCTTCTCCATCACGCGGCAGAAAATCCGGCTTTTCGACAGTGCATTCATCGTCTTGCCTCCTCACTCCCGGGCATCTCTCCACAGGTACCGCACCCGCAGCACTTCTTAGCGTATCATACCACACTCACAATGCTCATGAGAGCATATAATCGCAATAACATAAGTTTTACTTATGTAAATATAATATAAATGAATTTTACTTATGTCAATGCCGGTGTTATAGTTGTAGGCAGAATTACTGTTAAGGAGTTGATCTGAATGGAATCCAACCGGGCTGTTTTCCTGCAGGGCATGCGTCACGGCATCCCCATCGCGCTGGGATACTTCGCCGTTTCTTTTTCTCTCGGCATCACCGCCAGAGACTGCGGTTTCAACGCATTCCAGGGCTTTCTGGCAAGCTATACGACCTACGCCTCCGCAGGACAATACATAGGTTTTACTTTGTACGCGGCAAACGCCACCCTGTTTCAGCTGGCAGTCATGACTCTGATTACCAACCTGCGCTATCTTCTGATGGGATTCGCGCTGAACCAGCGACTCCCGGAAAACACCTCGCCGATGAAGCGGCTGATTACCGGGCTGTGCATTACCGATGAGATCTTCGGCATCACCATCGCCCGTCCGGGCAGTGTCAATCCCTTCTATATGTTGGGGGCGTGGACGGTCGCAGCGCCTATGTGGTCGGTGGGAACCGCACTCGGAATCGTCATGGGCAATCTTCTCCCTATGCGGCTTGTCAGTGCTCTGAGTGTCGCGCTCTACGGAATGTTCCTGTCGGTTATCATCCCGCCCGCACGCAGAGACAAAATCGTCTGCGCTTTTGTTGCCGTCAGCTTCGCGAGCAGTTACGCCGCATCGCAGCTTCCGATGGTGAAAGAGCTGTCCGCGGGAAACAGAACAATCATTCTGACCGTGGTGATCTCTGCTATCGCAGCCATCGCCTTCCCGGTGAAAAAAAACAAACTGCGGCCGTAAATAAGGAGGACCCCGGAAATGCAGCATAATATTTACATTTATATCGCCGTCATGGCTCTGGCAACGGCAGCCTGCCGGGTTCTTCCGGTCACGCTGATCCGCCGCCCCATAGAAAATCAGTTTTTTCAATCATTCCTGTATTATGTGCCTTATGTGACCCTGGCAGTCATGACATTCCCGGCTATCCTTACCGCAACCCAGTCACCTCTTTCCGGTGCAGCAGCCATGATCGTCGGCATTCTCGCCGCCTGGTTCGGTGCAAGCCTGTTTCTGGTTGCAGGGATGAGCTGTCTGACTGTATTCATTCTGGAGCTGATCGTGATTTAATTCCGGTACGAAAAAGATGCGGAACGTTTTGTCCGCATCTTTTCGATTCTTTTTCATTCCGTTTCGACTGTACGGCATACGCCTGCCGTCAGTCCGGGCTCCCGCTGCGACTGAGCCTGCTGATATTCAGCTCTGGCTGTGCCCGGGAATTATCTGCGCTTTCGCAAGTTCCTCTGCTCCCGCCGGATACTGATATGCTACCTCCTAGGTAGACAGTTGAAATAAAAAAACTGTTTGCCTGGGAGGTTTTTCTATGAAGAGACTAACATCAGCAGAGAAGATAGAAGTAGTTAAACGTCATCTGTATTACGGCGAA
>Ga0256404_1010552_pt1 | contig 12725 bp, 7 predicted proteins | sample RumenRJG_01DNA_FD_185990 | JGI IMG/M metagenome (GOLD analysis project Ga0256404, IMG submission 185990) | Bovine rumen microbial communities from Lethbridge, Alberta, Canada - RJG_01 | ecosystem: Host-associated > Mammals > Digestive system > Stomach > Rumen | place: Canada: Alberta | collected...
ACCCGAGCCGGAACCGGAACCGGAGCCTGAGCCTGAACCAGAGCCAGAGAATAACGAAGGAACAGGCGAAGGTGGAGACCAAGGAGGAGAAGCCGGCGGCGAAGGTTCTGAAAGCAATACTGAAAACAATGAGGGCTAATCGTATATGAAGGGATTGGTTCTTAAAGGGATAGGTGGATTCTATTTTGTCGAAACAGAAAAGGGCGTATTCAGGGCAAAGGCCAGAGGCGTATTCAAGAAGAATCGCAATATGCTTGTTGTTGGAGATGATGTAGAAATCCAGATTGCGGATAATCCGGAAGATGATTCTTGGATAACGGAAATCCTTCCAAGGAGGAATAGTTTTCTTAGACCTCCGATATCCAATATAGATAAGCTGATGGTCGTCTTTGCTACGACAAATCCTGCTCCTAATTTTGTGGTCATAGATAAGATGCTCGTAATGGCTGAGAGAAAAGGGATTGAACCGATTATCTGTATCAATAAATCCGATTTGGCAGATAGTGAGGAGCTCTTGCGTATAAAGAGTATTTACGAGCCTATCTATAAAACATTTGTGACAAACGCAAAGGCAGGAGAAGGAATCGAAGATATCAAAAGTGAAATCGAAGGATATAAAGTCGCTCTTGCTGGACCTTCAGGAGTAGGAAAATCCACCATCGTAAATGCGCTGGTTCCTGAAGGCAATATGGAGACCGGCGATATCAGCGACAAAACATCAAGAGGAAAGCATACAACCAGGCATGTAGAGATACTTCACTGCGAAAATGGGTATGTATATGATACGCCCGGATTCACCTCACTTGATTTGGATAGCGATATTGAAGCAAGTGAGCTAGGCGATTATTATCCCGAGATTATGCGGGCATCTACTGAGTGTCAGTTTGCTGACTGTATGCATATGGACGAGCCGAACTGCGGCGTAAAGGAAGCGCTTAATCAAGGAACGATATCAAAGGAAAGATACAAAACATATTTGGAAATCGTAGAAGAGTTGAGGGAAAGAGGAAAGAAGTATGAGTAAACTAGCACCATCGTTGTTATCTGCAGATTTTTCGCGTCTCGGTGAGCATTCAGAGCTTGTTAGTAAGGCGGGCGCAGATTATCTTCATATTGATGTTATGGATGGACATTTTGTTCCAAACATAACCTTTGGGCCTGTTGTCATGAAGTCGCTCGATAAATGCGATACTGTACCATACGATGTTCATCTCATGATTACCGATCCTGATAAATATGCACCGGAATTTGTAACCGAGAAGACAGAGTTCATCACAGTTCATCAAGAAGCCTGCACGCATCTACATAGAACCATTCAGGGAATCCATGAGCTTGGAGTAAAAGCCGGCGTGTCAATCAATCCTGCAACACCAATAAGCTCAATAGAAAATGTTTTAGGCGATGTAGATTTGGTTTTGGTTATGTCCGTAAATCCTGGATTCGGAGGACAGAAATTCATACCCGTCGCACTAGACAAAATCAAAGAACTTGCAAAGATAAGAGAAGAAAAAGGATATACATTCTTGATAGAAGTTGACGGTGGTGTTTCACTTGAAAATTCTCGCGAAATATCCGAGGCAGGATGCGATATACTTGTTGCAGGCTCGCAGGTGTTTGGAGTAGAGGATATAGAAAAGCGAGTAAAGGATTTCAAGAAGGAAATAGACTAAACCTATATTAATCGTTTAAACACCAGTGTAGTTGTCACCGCTTCTGATCGAATGGACAATTAACACTCAATAAAAAAGAACCTCTGGAGGGTTGCATCGAAGGTACTTACGTACCCGCTGCCAACCTCACAGAGGTTCTGTTTTTTATTTTCGTATAATTGTTACCATTCGTTCAGGTAAGCGTGACAACACATTGTTGTGTTTAAACGTCTTGTTTACAGGTAAGGATAAGTATATTGACCATCCTTGTAACCTTCCTTGTAATCCCACAGTTCTGGAATCTCAGCAGTTTTCTCGTCTCCTACAGACCAAGGCGGTTCAGACTCGTTTTCGGCCATATACTGATCATAGTCTTCTTGTGAATAATATGTGGCAGGTTGATACTCCTGTATCTTTTCTTTATTATTCTCTCTATCGTTTAGCCAAGCCTGATAGTCTTCTTGTCTTCTTCTTTCTTCTTCTTGTCGCTTCCGCTCTTCTTCCTCTTGTCGCTTTCTCTCTTCTTCTTCGGCCTTCTTGCGTTCTTCTTCTTCCGCTGCTTGGGCCTTTGCTGCTTCAAGTTTTGTCTCGGCGTCGGAGAGTTTTGCGATTACGTCGTTACCGACGGCGGCTTTCTGTTGATCTGTGAGGGCATTGAATGCGCTTCTTGCTGCAACAATTGCTGCTTCATCTGAAGGTGTAGGTGAGGCGGGCAGGGCATTTATCATAGCGATTACCGGATCTGCTGCAGCCTTGTTCTCTTCCTCTTCCTTCTTCTTCTTTTCTTCAATATGCTTCATGCCTTCATCGGTTGTTGGATATTTTGTTGGATCGCTATTATGTAGGTAGCAATACTCCTTTGGAATATCCTTTATTTCCTCGTCATCATATTCAAGATATTTTTTTTCATCAACGTCTGTACACTCTGGTGTAGCGAGTAGGCCAGTTTCTTTACAAATCCTAACTCTCTTTTCGTAGTCCTTAATTGACTTGGCGCCTTTTTCTGTACCGGCTACATAGTATTCTCCGGCGTAGTAGATTACGTTGTCCGGCATAGGAGCTCGTTCTCCCTCGTAGGTGCCATCAAATTGTCTCATTATGGCGGACCACATATCTATTGCTCTCCAGCTTGTTGCATCAAGGGAGGCACCGAAGTCGTTTCCGATCCAAACGGATGCGGTGTAGTTGTTGGTAGAACCGTCAAACCAAATGTCATAAGCATTCTCTGTAGTACCGGTTTTTCCGGAAACCCATGCACCGTCAATATTTCCGGAGCTGCCCATAACGACGCCACGCATCATATCGGACATAATCCAAGCGACACCGGGGTCAAGAACTTCTTCAGGAACAGGGTTGTTCTCAAGAAGAATATTTCCATGTCTATCGAGGACCTTGGTATATGCGGATGGTTTATATCTTACGCCGTTATTTGGGAATACCGTAAATGCACTTGCCATTTCAAGTGTGCTTACGCCCTGAGCCTGTGCTCCGAGCGCGAGGGCAGCGACGTTAAGGTCGTTTGCATCGCCGTCCTCAACAAGAGTGGTGATTCCAAATTTCTTTACATTCTGTACGGAATAATCAATTCCAACCTGGTAGAGGACTTTGACGGAGCAGGTGTTAAGTGAATTAACTATAGCTGTTCTCATTGTAACCGGTCCCATATTGGTTCTGCTTGCGTTCTTTGGCCACTCTTTTCCGTTAATGGTGGTCTTTTCATCTACGACTATAGAACCAGCCGTCAGATAGGAACCGTAGAGTTTTGCTCCTTGTTTATCTATTCCATAGTTAACAAATGTATGAGTTTGACCGTTCATCATTTCCTCAACGCTCTGCTGGAGGGCAGCTGAGTAAACGGCAATTGGTTTTATTGATGAACCAGGCTGGTGGGTTGCTGTTGCTCTGTTGAAAATCTTTCTTCCTGTAGCGCCTCGGCCACCGACCATGGCGATTATATGACCGGTTCTATTTTCTATAACGGTGATAGCTGACTGCGGCTGAATTGTTTTTCCACCAAGTGTGTATGAAGTAGGTGGAATGACGCAGGAGCCTTCTTCATTAAAACTGAAGAAGTCAGGGTAGTCCTGGAAGAATTCTGCGCTGATAATCAAGTCGCCGTCGCTGTTTGCGGATTTGTAATTCATCGGAACATTGATATATCCGCCTGCAATAGAATAGTAATCCCAGTTATCGTCATAGTAATACATCGGTGGGAGTTCCAAACTATAATCTATTGCATCGCCTACAGTTGTTTCGTAAATCTTCAGGAAGTTACCGTAGTAGATAATCATCCTGCCATCTGCAAGCTTGTCGTACTGATCTGATGGAAGATAACAATTTCCGTTTTCGTCAAAATAATTGTCATAAGCGCGGAGCATAAGTATGCCGTCCGCGTTAATTGCATTTCCTTCGCTATCAAATGAAGGGTATACAGGAGGGTAGTTATAAGGATTTGCAATCTCGTCGGTTGCAATCTGCTGCAACGTAGGATTCATGGTTGAGTAAATTGTAAGACCGCCCTGATAGACAGTTTTCCAGGCAGTATTGTAATCCATGCCTTTCTCTTCCATGAGATCGTTTATTACATCCGTAATTACGTAGTCGGCAAAATAGGTAGCAGGTCCGGTATTATAGGTTGTGAAGTCAGGATGTAGCATATCCTTTAGTTCAACTCTAATTGCTGCATCATATTCAGCCTGTGTAATCAGTTCTTGGTCAAGCATGAGTCCAAGGCACATACGTCTTCTTTCACGGCTTACGTCGTTAACAATATAGACGCCGTCTGAGGTTTCCTTTAGAGCAATATCCGCATACTGTTCTGCTGTACCGCCTTCTACAAAGTTGACAAGCTGATATGCATCAGGAAGCTGCGGAAGTACTGCAAGGGCAGCAGACTCAGCTATGGTTAGCTGGCTAACGCTCTTTCCGAAATAGGACTGTGCCGCTGTCTCAATACCCCAGCTACCGTATCCAAAATAGATTGTATTTAAATAAGCCTCAAGAATTTCGTCCTTGGAGAGGGCTTTTTCAATTTTGAGTGAGTAATATGCTTCTGCAATCTTACGCTTGATGCTGTATTCAAACTGCGTCTCGGTAAGGAATACGTTTCTTGCCAATTGCTGTGTGATTGTACTCGTACCGCTGATTTGACCGCCACCTCTTAAGGATTCAACAATAGCGCCTATGATACGGGTGACGTTGAAGCCATGGTGGGTTCTAAAGGTTTTGTCCTCAATCGCGATAAAGGCATCCTGGAGGTGCTTTGGCATTTGATCTATAGTCGCAAGTTCTCTGTTTGCGCCATAGAAAATTACATCCATTTCGTTGCCGTCGGCATCATACATGACGGATGTCTCGTTAAGCTTGTCTGCGATATTTGTTGGATCTATCGGTGGAGTCTCGGAGATTACCGTATAGACATAATAGAAAACAGCAGCACCGACAAAGAGGCATGCGCAGAACATAAGAAGGAAGAACCATTTGATGATAGGATGGCCTTTTTTCTTCTTTTTCTTTGGGTTATGCTTCTTTTCGGTGTCCGAAGGGTCTTTTCTTCTCTTTGGAGCTTCCGAAGCTGCCTTTGATGCGGCAACGCCTGCAGCAGCAGCTTTCTTGGATTCTCCTGTTGTTTTCTTCTTTGAAGGGCCGCTTGAAGCCTTTTTAGCGGCTCCAGCTGAAGCTACTCCGTTCTTTATTCGATTACGCCTTGAGAGAGGCTCTCTCTCGGGCACATCAAAACTGGGCTTCTCTTTGCGCACCAAAGGAACCTCAGTGATAACAATCTTATCCGAGGTATCAAGGGCTTCGGCTGCCTCAAGATCGCCACGGTTATAAACTGTTGTTGAAGCTTGCCAATCGGGATAGGTTGGTGAGGTAGTTACCTCAGGGCTATCAACGATAGGCTTTTTTTCTTGACTCATATCTCAGTACCTCGCTTCTGAAAAAAGCATCATACATAGATATTATACCATAAACTTAGCATATATTTGAGGAATATAATAAAGTAAGGATATTGTAAGATTAGGGAAATAATGGTAATATTATTGTGTGAATTGGGATAAAAAGGAAATATCAAGGCGGCCGCTCATAATCCCGTCGATTGCCTTACTTCTAGGCATTCTACTGGAGGAAAGGGTTCTGGGCTTATATATTGTGATGGAGCACCCGATACTAGGTATTTTGCCTATTATTGGGTGTTTTTTATTTATTCTTTTGGGGAAATTTGAGTTTGAACAAAAAATCGCCATAATTGTCCTTTCGGTGGGGATGATATCTGTATTTTTGAGCATTTTGTCGCTCGAGTGGAGGCAAAAAGACCTAGATGAAGGAGATTTGGTAGTAAGGGGTCAAATAATTAGAGTAGAGAAGCTTGATGATAGAACAGAACTTGTTCTAGATACGGAGGACGGGCGTATTCTTACGAGGATATATGAGGCGTCCGATCTAGTGGATTATGGGATATTGGGGAAGGAAATAGAGATTGTTATTGATCTAGAAGCTCCAAAACAAGCAGGTAACCCCGGAGGCTTTGATTATAGAAAGTATTTATACGGGCGCGGAATATATGGATATGGAAATATCAGGGCGTCGGACATCAAAGAAATCAGCGGAAATGCGAGTATTATTTATCGTTTTACATCATCACTTCTTTGTGCGAGAGAAAGCTTTCTTAATAGCTTTAGGGACGAGGCGGCGCGAGATTTTGCGGGAGGAATCCTGTTTGGGATGGGGCCCAATATCTCTGAGGACATTAGAGATGATTTTATGCAAGGTGGCGCAGGACATATTTTGGCGGTAAGCGGCCTTCATATCGGGATCATCTACTCGGCATATAAAGCGCTGGAAAAGAAGATAAAAATAAAAGATATATTTATAAAGAAACTGATTGTACTTATTGTCTTTTTCATATACGGGACGGTATCGCTTTGGTCGGTATCGGTCACGAGGGCGATTATGATGATTCTTTTAAAAGAGATGGCAGGAGTATTGAATCATCGTTTTGATCATTTAAGCGCCCTGGTCTTGGTGTCGGATTTTATGCTTATAACTAGGCCTTTTCTTGCTTTTTCTACAGGGTTTCAGATGTCGTTTCTCGCTATGCTCGGCATTTTCTTTCTTAAGCCAAAGGTAATGTATCTATTAAAGAAGCATGCTACGAAGCATTTTAAGAAGAAGGACATAAGCGAGGATGTTCTTTCTGCTGTATCTACAATGGTTTCGGTCCAGCTTCTTCTGATTCCATATACGATTTATGTCTATAACCGCTTTGCGTTGTTTTCATTAATAAATAACTGGATTCTGATAGCGCTGGCGGGAGTCTATGTTCCGCTTGGAGTAGCATTATTCTTCTTTTTCTTGATATCGTCGCTTCTTTTGCCGGGAGGTGAACCGGTGGCTTTATTTCTGGATTATCTAAGTGTTTCGCTTTCTATACTTGGAACATGGATGGTGGATATAAACAAAGCTCTTTTAATGAGCGGAGATTCTGTTCTTGGAATCATATCTCCGCGGCTTTATTTAGTCTTTGGTTTGTTTGGAGGGTTGCTCTTTTATGCGTCTGAAGAATATAAAGTGAAAAGAAAGAGGAGCCGGCGCCGCGCGATATTTCAAATGCTAATCTTTATTTCTTTTTCTATTCTTGTTGCAATTAGTATTTCTTTTAATCCGGTAGAAATGTCGGATGCTGTGTTTCTCGATGTTGGGCAAGGGGATTCTCTTCATCTACACTGGGATGACATGGATATACTTGTCGATGGAGGAGGGAGCACATCGTATAACGTCGGAGAAAAAATACTTAAGCCATATCTTATGCATCTTGGTATAAGGGATATTGATATGGCTATTTCTACGCATGAGCATACGGATCACTTCCTTGGAATTCAAGAGCTCGCAGAGGTTTATGAGATTAAAGAAATCGTTTCCCGCGGCGTCGCAGGAGACAGAATAGTTTTAGATGATGAAAGATATATAGAAATTCTTTGGCCGCTTCCCGGTTATGAAGATAGCGATGATGAGAATTACTATAGCAGGGTCTTTAAAGTTAGCGATAGAGGAATAACTATTTTGGTAACAGGGGATATCACTGAGGAGGGTGAAAAGGCTTTGATCAATCATTATAAAAACGGTGAACTAAAGAGCCATATTCTAAAGGTTGCGCATCACGGAAGTAGATTCAGCACAACCACTGAGTTTCTTGAAGCGGTAAACCCCGTGATTGCGGTGATTTCAGTTGGTAAGAACAACTATGGTCATCCTGCACCATCCGTAATTGAAAAATTGCAAAGCCAAGGTATAATTGTATATAGAACCGATAGGGATGGAGCTATCGGTATAATCATCGGAGAGGGAAAGTTTTTTGTATGTGGCAACAGAAGGAACATGCGTATAGAAGAATACAGAGTGCCCTAGATAATTGCAAACTTCCTGGAGTTATTCTGCTTTACGGAAGGGAGCAGTATCTTGTTGATTGGGCTGTAGAGAGGGCTATATCCTTATACATAAATCCTGTTGCAAAGACGATGGACTGTACCTTTATCGATGAGGACGATCTTACCGACGTGAGTCTCTCGGATGCAGTTATTGCAGCATCTGAGACGCTTCCGCTTTTTTCTGAAAAACGTCTTGTTGTCGTAAGAGGAAGCAAGGTGTTTACCGGAGATGTCGGTAAAGATGCAGATAAAATCGCGGAGTACATACTAGACATTCCCGATACTACTCTTTTGATATTCAAAGCCTTTGATGTAAATCTAAAGAAAAAGCTTCCCGCTGCTATTTCAAAATGCGGAAGCGTATATGAGTTTGACGGACTTCCTAGGGAGGATCTTAGTTCTTTTGTTGCAAAGAGGTTTAAGGCGAATAAGCTTGATGTCTCCAGAGACGTAATGAGAATCATAATTGAGGAGACCGGATATTATAACAGGGATAGCGATTATGACCTCTATGCCTTGAGTAATGACATAACAAAGATGATTGCGCTCGCACGTGCAGATATCGATGATTCCAAGGCTGGCGTCGTAAGCGCAGAAATCGCAAGGGAGACTATCGAGGGAGATATAGAGTCAAGCTCTATAGACTTTATAAACTATCTTTGTGCGGGTGAGAAAAATAAGGCGTTCAAGCTTCTTAACAGCATTCTGGACGAGGATAATGATGCATATAGGCTGATAGGCTTAATGGTCTCGCAGTTTGAACTTATGCTTGGAATAAGGGAAATGCTTGATAAAAAGGTCATCCCAAGCGTCATCCAAAGCAAGCTCGGACTCCAGAAGTGGAGATATGATAAACTGAGGCCCTTTGCGGCAAGAAAGAGCCGTCAGGAAATAAGGGATATTCTCAAGAAAATATACGAAATTGACAGAAATATCAAGACCGGAAACCTCACAGGAAAGCTAGCAATGGAAATGATTATAGCCGAAGTTTAGAAAGCAAAACCCGAGCCCCAAAAACTCGGGTTTTTACTTTGGAAATGTTGCATCTGCAGTTTGCTTTTAATTGCCCGTGAATGTATAATGAATAGGTATATTTATAAACGCGTTTTTTTAATTGGAGGTAGTGGAATATGTGCGCAAAATCCAGTAAAAAGGCCGAGGTCAAGTTTGAAGAATTGGCACCGGTCCTTTCTGAATATGCGGATGTGCCGGGAAGCTTAATAACGATCTTGCAAAAGGCACAGTCTATCTATGGGTATCTTTCTCTTGATACCATCAACTATATTTCGGAACGTACAGGGATACCCACGGCCAAGATCTACGGCGTAGCAACATTCTACGCTCAGTTTAGACTGCAGCCGATTGGAAAGTATCTGATAATGATGTGCCAGGGAACTGCATGCCACGTTAACGGATCTGAATCCATTGGTGAAGCCGTAAGTGAGCATCTTGGAATTAAGAATGGAGAGACAACAAAGGACGGACTCTTCACGCTCAATTATGTAGCATGCCTAGGATGCTGCTCGCTTGCGCCTGTAATGATGATAGAAACTGCTGAAGGAAGTGAAACCTACGGCAGCTTAACAAAGGATAAAGCGGTAAAGATTCTTGATGAAATCGCCGCAAGGAAGTAATAGGAGGGAGCTATGAGAGTTGTAATAGGGCAAGGCAGCTGCGGAATAGCTTCCGGAGCAAAGAAGACCGAAGCTGAATTCAGAAAAGCAATAAAATCCGCAAAGCTAAAAGTTGAAGTTACTACAACAGGCTGCGTTGGAACATGCTATCTAGAACCGATCGTAGATATTTATGATGACAAGGGCAAAATGACGCGCTATGTCCAGGTTCAGCCTGAGAAGGTAAAGGAAATAGTTGATGGACATCTAAAGGGTGGAAAGCCGGTTAAAGAGCTCACTATTTCTGCTGACGACAAGAAGTTCATCGATAAGCAGACGAGAGTTGTTCTTCGCCATTGCGGACTTATTAATCCTGAAGTAATTGAAGACTATCTTGCTGTAGGCGGATACGAAGCCACAAAGAAAGTCGTAACATCCATGACACCGGAAGAAGTAATAGAAGAAATCAAAGTATCCGGACTTCGTGGACGTGGCGGCGCAGGTTTCCCGACATGGTTCAAATGGAATGCTGCAGCACAGAACTCCGGAAAGAATAAATACATCGTCTGCAATGCCGACGAAGGTGACCCGGGCGCATTCATGGATAGATCGGTACTTGAAGGCGACCCACATTCTTTGATAGAAGGAATGATCATAGGTGGATTTGCTATGGGAGCAACAGAAGGCGTGATCTACTGTCGTGCAGAATATCCTCTTGCAATCAAGCGTCTTGAAATCGCGATGGAGCAGGCGAGAAAGAAAGGCTTCCTCGGAAAGAATATTTTTGGAAGCAACTATAGCTTTGATATCAGAATCAAAGCTGGCGCAGGAGCCTTTGTTTGCGGAGAAGAAACAGCACTTATCGCTTCGCTCGAGGGCGAGCGTGGTATGCCAAGACTTAAGCCGCCATTCCCTGCAGCAAAGGGATACTGGCAGCAGCCGACAAATATAAACAATGTAGAAACATTTGCAAACGTTGCATGGATTATTACAAACGGCGGAGCGGCCTTTGGTGCAATGGGAACAGAGCAGTCCAAGGGTACCAAGGTATTTGCTCTTGCGGGAAAGATCAAGAAGGGCGGACTCGCAGAAGTACCAATGGGCTTGACGCTTAAGGATGTTATCTACGGAATCGGCGGCGGAATCAAAAATGATAGAGCATTCAAAGCCGTTCAGATGGGTGGACCTTCCGGCGGATGCATTCCTGCCTCGCTTGTTGAAACACCTGTAACTTACGAAGATATAAACAAGACGGGCGCCATAGTTGGTTCCGGCGGTATGATCGTAATGGACGAGGATACATGCATGGTAGATATGGCAAGATACTTCCTCGACTTTACGCGTAAGGAAAGCTGCGGAAAATGTAATTACTGCAGAATAGGAACAAAGAGAATGCTTGAAATCCTAGAGCGCATCACAAACGGTGAAGGGCGTGACGGAGACATCGAGCTTCTAGAGGAACTCGCAGAAAAGATAAAGGACGGTTCCATGTGCGGTCTCGGACAGACAGCACCAAATCCTGTTCTTACGACAATAAGATATTTTAGAAACGAATATGAGGACCATATTTACAATCACACATGTACAGCCAAATCCTGCCGTGCGCTTATAAGCTTTAACATCACGGATAAATGCGTTGGCTGCACCAAGTGCTCAAGAGGATGCCCTGTTGATGCAATCAAGGGTGAGGTTAAGAAACAGCATGTGATTGACCAAGAAAAATGTATCAAATGTGGAAGGTGCCAAGACAACTGCAACTTCGGTGCCATTGAGAGACTGTAAGGAGGACCGACATGAAAGAGTTTCGACTTAATATAGACGGAAAAGAAGTTATCGGCCTCCCAGGTCAGACTATCTTGGACGTTGCAAAAGAAAACGATATATTTATTCCTACGCTTTGCTATGACGAGAGAACCGTAATCTACGGAGCTTGCGGACTTTGTGTTGTAGAAGTTGAAGGGAACCCAAAGCTCGTAAAGGCTTGCGCCACGGAAATCGCTCCGGGCATGGTAGTAAAGACACAGACTGAAAGAGTAATTGAGTCTAGAAAAACAAATCTTGAACTTCTTATTACAAACCATAACGGTGACTGCGTTGCTCCTTGTAAGAAGGGATGCCCTGCAGGAACAGATTGCCAGGGTTATGTAGGTCTTATCGCTAACGGCGAATTTGAAAAAGCAAACGAACTTATTAAGGACAAAATTCCGCTACCTGCATCTATCGGTAGAGTATGCCCACATCCTTGTGAGGATGCTTGTAGAAGAGGCCTTGTTGATGAACCGATTAGCATTGCAATGCTCAAGCGTTTCGCGGGTGACTGGGATCTTTCTGAAGATGAGCAGTTCATTCCTGAAATCGCAGAATCAACAGGTAAGTCAGTTGCTATTATCGGTGGTGGTCCTATGGGACTTTCGGCTGCATACTTCCTTCGTCAGATGGGGCACGATGTAACCATATTTGATGCAATGCCAAAGCTCGGCGGAATGATGCGCTACGGTATTCCTGAATATCGTCTTCCAAAGGAAGTTCTAGACGCAGAAATCGCAATTATAGAAGAGATGGGTGTTGAGATGATAACCAACTGCAAGGTTGGAGAAGACATTTCATTTGAAACCATTAGAAAAGATCATGACGCAGTTCTTCTAGGAATTGGTGCATGGGTATCAACCGGCGTTGGTTGCCCGGGTGAAGACGCAGAAGGCGTTATCGGTGGAATCGACTTCCTCAGAAAGGTTGTAAGAAACGAGCCAATCAATCTAGGCAAAAAGGTTGCAATCGTCGGTGGCGGAAATACCGCTATGGATGCATGCCGTACAGCTGTAAGACTCGGAGCAAAGGAAGTCTATAACATCTATAGACGTACAAAGAACGAGATGCCTGCCGATATGATTGAAATTGAAGAAGCTGAGGAAGAGGGCGTAATCTTTAAGAACCTCACGAATCCGCTTGAAATAGTTGCAGACAAAAATGGTCATGTTAAGAAAATAGTTCTTCAGGTAATGAAACTCGGTGAGCCTGATGCATCAGGAAGAAGA
>Ga0256404_1010555_pt1 | contig 12721 bp, 8 predicted proteins | sample RumenRJG_01DNA_FD_185990 | JGI IMG/M metagenome (GOLD analysis project Ga0256404, IMG submission 185990) | Bovine rumen microbial communities from Lethbridge, Alberta, Canada - RJG_01 | ecosystem: Host-associated > Mammals > Digestive system > Stomach > Rumen | place: Canada: Alberta | collected...
GAATCTTTTTTATGGTGTATACACCCAGGGACTGGTGAAATTTGAAGAGGAGAGGGCTGTTTATTCGTCCAGTCTGCAGGGACTGACACTGACCATGTGTCTGGCATGGACGGCTGTCTATCTTCCATTTCGGGATTTCTTTAACCGGTTTTTCTCGCTGACAACGGTCCAGATGCTGGCCATGCTGGTCATGATCTGGTCGACGGCAGCCTTCAATTTCTGGGCTGCGGAGCAGCGTGTGACCTACAGCTACAGGTTGCTTGTCATCCTGACACTTCTGGTGTCTGCGGCAAAGCCCGCTGTTGGCATTTTCTTTGTGATCCATGCCGAGGACAAGGTGACGGCAAGGATTCTGGGCCTTGCCCTTGTAGAACTGGTCGGATACAGCGGACTGTTTATTGTCCAGATGATCCGGGGAAAAGTCTTTTATTCCGGCAGGTTCTGGCGATATGCGGTTCTGTTCAACCTGCCCCTTGTGCCGCATTATCTGTCGCAGACGGTACTTGCGAGTGCGGACAGGATCATGATCCGCGATCTGGTCGGAAGGAGCGAGGCGGGTATTTATAACCTGGCCTACCAGATCTCGCTGTTAATGACGCTCTTTAATACGGCGCTCTCCCAGACCCTGAGCCCGTGGATCTACCAGAAGATCAAGGCTGGCAGGGCAAAGGAGGTCTCGCGGATCGCTTTTCTGGCAATGGGGCTCATCGCCTGTGCCAACCTTCTTTTGATGCTCCTTGCGCCGGAGGCAGTGGCCATCTTTGCGCCCAGGGCGTATTACAATGCGATCTATGTGATCCCGCCGGTTTCTATGAGCGTGTTCTTCATGTTCAGTTATGACCTTTTTGCAAAATTTGAATTCTATTTTGAAAAGACTTCTTTCATCATGGTCGCCAGCGTCGCAGGAGCCCTGCTCAACCTGGTCACCAACTATATTTTCATCCAGAAGTACGGCTATTATGCGGCGGGCTACACAACCCTGTTCTGCTACCTGGTCTATGCCGGCGGACATTACCTGATGATGAACCGGGTCTGCGACCGGTATATGGACGGAATCCGGCCTTTTCCTGCTGGACAGTACTGGACCCTGGCTCTGGCTTTTATGGCAGCGGGATTTGTACTGCTGTTCACCTATCAGTCCAGGATCCTCCGCTATGGACTGATCCTGGCGGTGATCATCCTGGCAGTGATCTTCCGCGAGCGTGTAAAGGAAGTTGTCAGGAGCCTGGCGGATATCCGGAAAGCCGGGAAAAAGAAGTGAGTGGACTGCCGGATCTGCATGAACCGGCTTTGATGTGTTCTGATGTCAGCCGCGGCATGAACCGGTTGTGACCGGCAAAGGTGTCTTCACACGCCCGGCGGGGCTCTGTCAGAGACGTGAGGTGACTTCTGTCACCGGGAGGGATCTATGAAAAGCCCGGAAGATTTAATTTCTGTTGTTGTTCCGGTTCATAATGTAAAAGCCTATCTGCGCATGTGTGCGGAGAGCATTTTTTCCCAGACATTCCGAAATCTGGAGATCATTTTCGTGGACGACGGTTCCACGGACGGAAGTGAGAAAATCTGCGATGCCCTGGCAGAAGAGGACAGCAGAGTCCGCGTGATCCACCAGGAGAATAAAGGCGTTTCTGTCGCCCGCAACACAGGAATCGATGCCTGCACGGGTTCTCTGATCTATTTTGTGGACAGTGATGACGCCATCTCTCCGGTTACCATCGCTCACCTCTGGACGGCTCTGATCCGTACAAATGCCGACGCTGCGGTCGGCGACTTTATGCGGTTCAGCGAGATGCAGGTCCCGAATGAGCGCAGGAAATTTACCTTCGAGACGATCGATACCGAGGAGACACTGCGTAGAATGCTCATGAATGAGGGCTTCGGGCATCAGCCCTGGGGAAAACTCTTCCGCCGCAGTCTGTGGGAGACAAAGCGCTTTCCGCCCGGCATTGTGTACGAGGACTACGATCTCCTCTATGACCTGATGCTCTGTGTGAAAAAGACTGCAGTGGTCTCCGATGCCATGTACTATTACAGGATGCAGGCGGATTCGATCATGCATCAGAAGATCGACGAGAACAAGCTGTCCATCCTGGATACGGCAGACCGCGTGACAAGGACCGTCTCCGAAGCCTATCCTTCTCTGCGGGGACCCGCTGTACGTCTGCAGGTCGTCAGCTATATGCGTTTTCTTTCTGACCTGCTTGAGACTGATTACAACCTCTTCCCGGAAGCCCAGAAGAAGCTGATCGACACAGTGCGGGGACTGAAGAAAGAATTCCTGCGTGCGCCCGGCGTCCGCAGAGCGGATAAAATGAAGCTGCGGGCCCTGATGACAGGAAAACGGGCCTTTTATCTGATGTATAAAGTGTTTGACCTCAAGAATAAAAAAGTGGTCTGACCCCTTCGGGTCCTGCTGAAAATGCCCGGAACCCAAATGCCCCGGGAACCCAAACGCCCCGGGAACCCAAAAGCCCGGGATCCCAATGAGCCGGGCGGGACGAAAAATCCGGTTTTCGCCCTGGCCAAAACGTTTGGGAGAAACGGGGCGCAGAAAGCAGACCGGCCTGTGAGCAACGTATTGAGAGGTACAGAGGAGCTGTGATCCCTTATCTTGCGACTTTTGCAATTTCCATATTGTTTTGCGCCGCCGGAGAGTGGGAGCTTCAAAAGAGAAGGAAGGCCGGCTTTTTTCTGTGTGCCGTGTCGGTGATCTTTCCGGTCGTGCTGGCGGCAGCCAGGGAGTATACGGTCGGAACGGACGTTTTGACCTATGGAAACTATGTTTTCCAGGGCGCGCTCAAAGCACAGAGTCCCGGCAGCTTTCTGCGGTCTCGAAAGGACATAGAACTGCTCTATAAGGCACTGGCCTATGCGGTCTCGCGGGTCACCAACAACCCGCACTGGTTTTATTTTGCGACGGCACTGATCATCTGCGCCTTTACCATGTGGGGCCTTTTGTACTACAGGCGATGGTGTTCTGTCACGCTGGCATGGTCCTGTTTCCTCTTTCTTTTTTACGGAGATACGCTCAATACAATGCGTCAGTGTCTGGCGCTGGCGGTCGTCTTCGCGGCCTTTCCTTTTTTCCTGGAAAAGAAGTATCTGCGCTTCGCGATCCTGAGTGTGATCGCGATCCTTTTCCATGTGACCGGAATCATAGCCCTGGCTCTGCCGGTGATCTATGTTTTTATGGAAGTACTGCCTCCCCGCTGGCTGCAGTTTTTGCTGATCATAGCCTGTGTCGGCATGATCCTGTTCTACAGCCCGATCCTGCGGCTCGTTCTGGAGATGAAGATCCTGCCGGCCAAATTTTCCAGATATATGGCAAAAGGCCTTGCCCTCGCCGTGAAACCGACGATCCTGCGCCTGCCTTTCCTGATTCCCATCGTCTTTTACTATGACCGTTTCTGCGGTTTTGAAGAAGTGACGAGGGCTCCTGTTGTCTTTCCGACGGATGCCGCAGAGAAATGCAGCGCTTCTCAGGCCCCTGTGCCCGGTTCACTGCAGGATGCGGAAGCCTTCTGGGAGGAAAGGGAAGAAAGCAGGAAAAAGACCAAGACCCAGGTCCTGGGCATGTTTGCCGTGATCATGCTTCTCATGGAAATCTGCACGGTGCAGCTGCGCAGTGTCCGGCCGGCTCTGTATCGGATCAGCTTTTATTTTGGCTGCTTCAGATTTATCGCCTATTCCCGCCTGGTAAAGATCCTCCGCAGGGACAACCGTGTCATTGTCACGGCCGTTCTGTTTCTGTATCTTGCCGCTTTGTGGTATTATCAGAATGTGGTGCAGGGGAACAATCAGATTTATCCCTATGTTTATTCCCCCGGCTGGTTTGAGCGGATGATCCCGGTAACGCCTGCCGGCTGACAATAACACAGTGCCGTTACACCGTGTCATTACCGGAAATATATCCGCGGGCGGGAGATCACTGCCCCGGAATATACAGGATGTAAAGGTCAAAAGCTGGTAAAAGGGACGCAGACCCATGGCAAACTTTTGACTTCAACATCATATATGCAGCTTCTGCTGCAAAGATCTAACTGAATTGAAAGGACTAGATAATTTATGAAAAGAGAAAGCGGAATTCTGTATCCGGTGTCATCCCTTCCTTCCCGATTCGGAATCGGGTGTTTTTCAAAAGAAGCCTATGAATTCATCGATTTTCTGAAGGAAGCAGGCCAGTCCTACTGGCAGGTCCTGCCCCTTTGCCAGACAGGCTTTGGCGATTCTCCCTATCAGTCGGTGTCCTCTTTCGCGGGCAACCCCTATTTCATCGACCTGGAGACACTCATTGAAGAAGGGCTGCTGACATGGGAGGAAGTGAACGGGTTTGATTTCGGCGGCGACCCCGAAAAGGTCGATTACGGCGCACTCTACAACAACCGCTACACCGTCCTCAGGATCGCCTTTGAGCGTTTCCGTTCTCTTGAAAACTCCGACAGCCACAGCGCCTATCATACGGAGTATCAGGAATACCTGGAGAAAGAGCATTACTGGCTTTTTGACTATGCCCTCTATATGGCGCTCAAGAAAAAATACCAGGGAAAGTCCTGGACAGACTGGGAGGACGGGGAGCGTCTTCGCAGGAAAAGAGCACTGACAGCTGTGGCAAAGGAACTTTCAGACGATATCGATTTCTACCGCTTCCTGCAGTTTGAGTTTGACCGCCAGTGGAAAAAGCTCCACGCATACGCGACAGAGCAGGGGATCAGGATCATCGGCGATATCCCCTTCTATGTGGCGATGGACAGTGCGGCGACCTGGGCCCACGCGGACATTTTCCGTTTCGACAAGGACCTTGTCCCGACCGTCGTCGCAGGCTGCCCTCCGGATGCTTTCTCCCCGACCGGACAGCTCTGGGGCAACCCTGTCTATGACTGGAAAAAGCTCAAGAAGAACGGATACAGCTGGTGGATCAACCGCTTCGCCCGCAACTTTGAGTTCTATGATGTGGTCCGTCTCGATCACTTCAACGGCTTTGCAGAATACTATGAAGTACCCTACGGCGATGAGACCGCGGAAAACGGCAAGGTCGTCAAAGGCCCCGGCATTGATTTCTTTAATGCTGTGAAAAAAGAACTCGGAGACGTCGCGATCATCGCAGAGGACCTGGGCAACATCACGCCCGAGACAGAAAAGCTTCTGGAAGGCACCGGCTATCCCGGAATGAAGGTGCTTCAGTTTGCCTTTGATCCCAGCGAGTCCAGCTATTACCTGTCCTACAACCATGTGAAAAATGCCGTTGTCTACACCGGCACCCATGACAATACGACGACCCGCGCCTGGATCGAGCAGTGCAGTGACCACGACCGTGATTTCGCCCGCCGCTTCATCCATTCCGAGTACACGGATTACGGCGCCTTCACCTGGGACTTCATCCGTGAAGCCTTCCGCAGTGTCTGTGATCTGTGCATCATCCCCATCCAGGACTTCCTGGTCAAGGGCGAGGAGGCACGCCTCAATACTCCCGGAACGGCCCAGGGCAACTGGCAGTGGCGCGTTGTGCCCAACCTTCTGTCCCATGAGCTGGCACAGAGCATTTATGATCTGACTAAGACCTACGGCCGTCTTCCCAAGCCGGATCCGGTCAGCGGCAAGGACTCGAAAGCAGCGAAAGCAAAAAAGTAAAAAACAGGTACCGGATGATATACTCTGCAAAGAATGATCGGGATGGGATAAAGGAGGAAAAGGAAAGAGAATGAATGAATTACAGAAGAGAATACTGGACATCTTTAAAATCGTTGCCGGAATCTGTAAGGACAATGATATAACCTATTACGCGATCGGCGGCACAGCGATCGGCGCGGTGCGGCATCAGGGCTTTATTCCCTGGGATGATGACCTTGACATTGCCATCCCCATCGAGCAGTATGACCGTTTTATCGAGGTCGCCCGTGAGCAGCTGCCGGAGGGACTGATCGTCATGACTCCCTCCGATATAGAGCATTATGCCTCCTTTTTCATCAAAGTCGTTGATACCAGGACGACTCTGATCGAAAATTACGCAAAGGCTTTCCCTGATGCTTACTATGGTGTATATATAGATATTATGCCCCTGGCAGGTGTTCCGGCTCCGGGAAAGGAGCGCAAAAAATATCTCAAGATGTGGAAGTGGACCGCCATGCTCAATTTTGCGAGACGGTTTCCGGTCAGCCGCATGAAGACGCGCCCCAGAGTTGCTGTCTGCAGAATGATGAAACCTCTCCACAAGAAGATCCCCTTCGATTACTTTACGAAAAAAATGTATGAGGAATATCGGAAGAGACCTTATTTTAAATCGGAATACACCGGCTATGTATGGGGTATACATCTGCCCAGGCTGATCTTTACCACAGATACCTTCGGAGAGGGCAGGGAGATGCCTTTTGAAGATACCGTGGTGAACTGCCCCGCCAGAGTGGAGGATTATCTGTCACAGCAGTTCGGCAATTATATGGAACTTCCGCCCGAGAGCGAACAGGTCCGCAAACATCCCGGCTTCCTCGATCTGGACACTCCTTTTATAGAATATAAAGAGGGCAGAAAATCCTTTAGATAATCGCAAAAGAGAAAACAGACAGTGAATCTTCAGAAAAAAGGTTACAGGTAACGAAAAAAGAGACTGAGGAGGCTGTCAAACAGAAAGGTACAGGGAATCGAAAGATGGTAATCGGATATACAACAGGTGTTTATGACCTCTTCCATGTCGGCCATTTGAATCTGCTCAAGAACGCCAAGGGGATGTGCGATAAGCTGGTCGTCGGCGTCACCGTGGATGAACTGGTCCATTACAAGGGGAAAGACGCCATCATTCCCTTTGAGGACCGTATCGAGATCATCCGCGCCTGCAGATATGTGGATGCAGCAGTCCCGCAGTATGATATGGACAAACTGAAGGCCTGCAAGAAGCTGGGTGCTTCCTATCTCTTTGTGGGAGACGACTGGTACGACACGGAAAAGTGGAACAAGTACGAGGAGGAATTCGCCAAAGAAGGGATTAAGATCATCTATTTCCCTTATACCAAGGGCGTTTCCAGTACAAGAATCAACGAGGCTCTCCACCATGCGGGCACGGAAGATCCCGGAGACAAAAAGGCATAAGCAAAGACTCGATTGCGGGTCTTATGCGGCGAATGCCGCGACAGTGGGCAAAAAGCGAAGCGTTTGCGAGCCGGTCGGCATGGAGCATTGCATCCCGAACAAACCCGCAACAGTTCGAATAATGGAAATCAGGTCCGTCAAAGGCGGCGGCCGACAGGAGAGGGGGACACCGGATTGCGGTGTACCCCGGTTTCTGTCGGCCTTTTTTTCGTATGATAAAGTCAATTGATACAGCCAATTGACATTGATACAGCCAATTGATGCAGCTATTGACATTGATACAGCCGATTGATACAGACAATTTACACAGTGAAAAAAGGTAAAAATACGAACAAGTACATGAAAAGTTTATAAAAATGCACCTGACCGGCAATTTTCCATAGATTTTTTCAAAAAGCCTGTATATAATGAGGAATGGCAAATTTTTAGCAGGTTAGGAGCATGGCTGCGGAACCGGGCAGGAGAACTGCCGGCCGGCTTCCGTAAGGCACTGTTGGCGGAAAAGTGCTGCCGCCAGAGAGGAGAGTAAATGCCCCAGAGAACTGACATCCATAAGGTACTGATCATCGGATCCGGTCCGATCGTCATCGGACAAGCGTGTGAATTTGACTACTCGGGGACGCAGGCTTGCAAGGCTTTGCGGAGCCTGGGATACGAGATTGTCCTGGTGAATTCAAATCCGGCGACAATCATGACTGACCCGGAGATGGCAGACAGGACTTATATCGAGCCCCTGAATGTTGACAGGGTCACACAGATCATCAAAAAAGAGCGCCCCGATGCGTTGCTTCCCAATCTCGGAGGACAGTCCGGACTGAACCTCTGTGCGGAACTCTACAAGGAAGGCGTTCTGGACAAATACAATGTCAAAGTCATCGGCGTTCAGGCGGATGCCATCGAACGCGGCGAGGACCGTATTGAATTCAAGAAGACAATGGATATGCTGGGCATCGAGATGGCGCGCAGCGAAGTATCCTACAGTGTAGAAGAGGCACTGGCGATCGCGGACAAACTGGGATATCCTGTGGTCCTGCGCCCCGCCTATACCATGGGCGGCGCCGGCGGCGGCCTCGTCTACAATAAAGAAGAACTGAAAACTGTCTGCGCCCGCGGTCTGCAGGCTTCCCTGATCGGTCAGGTTCTGGTTGAGGAGTCCATCCTCGGCTGGGAAGAGCTCGAGCTGGAAGTCGTTCGCGACAAGGACAACAACATGATCACTGTCTGCTTCATCGAGAACGTTGACCCCGTCGGCGTCCACACCGGTGATTCCTTCTGCACGGCTCCCATGCTGACCATCGACGAGGACCTGCAGAAAGAGCTGCAGAAGCAGGCCTACAAGATCGTCGAGCACATCGGCGTCATCGGCGGCACCAACGTGCAGTTTGCGCATGACCCCAGGACCGGCCGTGTGATCGTGATCGAGATCAATCCCCGCACTTCCCGTTCCTCTGCCCTGGCCTCCAAGGCGACCGGCTTCCCCATCGCCCTGGTCTCCGCAAAGCTTGCCACAGGACTGACTCTGGCGGATCTTGAGGATTCCCGTTTCGGAACACTGGACAAATATGTTCCCACCGGCGATTTCGTCGTCGTCAAGTTCGCCCGCTGGGCATTTGAAAAATTCAAAGGTGTAGAGGACAAGCTGGGCACGCAGATGCGCGCAGTCGGCGAAGTCATGAGCATCGGCAAGACCTACAAGGAGGCCTTCCAGAAGGCGATCCGCTCCCTGGAGAAAGGCCGCTACGGTCTGGGCCATGTCAACGGCTATGATCAGATGTCCCTCGATGAACTCAGACAGCTCCTGATCAACGTCTCCTCCGAGCGCCACTTCATCATGTATGAGGCGCTGCGCAAGGGTATGACAGTTGATGAGATCTTTGATATTACCAAGGTCAAACACTATTTCATCCGGGAGATGAAGGAACTCGTCGAAGAGGAAGAGGCTCTGGTGAAGGAATTCAAGGGCCGCCTTCCCTCTGACCAGGCTCTGCTCCAGGCCAAGAAAGACGGTTTCTCCGACCACTATCTGGCAGAGATCCTCGGTGTTAAGCAGGATGACATCCGTCATGCCCGCGAAGCGCTCGGCTGCACCGAGAACTGGGAAGGCGTTCATGTCAGCGGCACCCAGGACAGCGCTTACTATTATTCGACTTATATCGGTGAGGACAAGAACCCGATCAGCAGCGACAAGCCCAAGATCATGATCCTGGGCGGCGGTCCCAACCGCATCGGCCAGGGTATCGAGTTTGACTACTGCTGCGTCCATGCGGCACAGTCCCTCAGAAAACTCGGTTTTGAGACCATCATCGTCAACTGCAACCCCGAGACGGTCTCCACCGACTATGACACCTCCGATAAGCTCTATTTCGAGCCTCTGACCCTGGAGGATGTCCTCTCTATCTACAGAAAAGAAAAACCCGTAGGCGTCATCGCCCAGTTCGGCGGCCAGACTCCTCTGAACCTGGCATCCAAACTGGAAAAAGAGGGCGTCAAGATCCTCGGCACTTCCCCCGCTGTCATCGACCTGGCGGAGGACCGCGATCACTTCCGCGCCATGATGGACAAACTCGGCATCCCTATGCCGGAGGCCGGCATGGCAACCACCGTGGAAGAGGCGCAGGAGATCGCCGGCAAGATCGGCTATCCTGTCATGGTCCGTCCTTCCTACGTTCTTGGCGGACGCGGCATGGAAGTTGTCCACGACGATGAACAGATGGCAGATTATATGGCTGCAGCAGTCGGCGTCACACCCGACCGCCCGATCCTGATCGACCGTTTCCTGCACAACGCCATGGAGTGTGAGGCGGACGCGATCTGTGACGGTACACATGCTTTCGTGCCTGCAGTCATGGAACACATTGAGCTGGCCGGCATTCACTCCGGTGACTCTGCCTGCATCATTCCTTCTGCCCATATTTCCGAGAAGCACCTGCAGACCATCCGCGAATACACCAGAAAGATCGCTGAGGAGATGCATGTCGTCGGTCTGATGAACATGCAGTATGCGATCGAAGACGATGTGGTCTATGTGCTCGAGGCCAATCCTCGCGCATCCAGAACCGTTCCGCTGGTTTCCAAGGTCTGCGGCATCCGCATGGTGCCTCTGGCCACAGAGATCATTACTGCGGATCTGACCGGACGTAAGTCCCCTGTGCCGGATCTCAAGGAAAAGGATATCCCTTACTACGGCGTCAAGGAAGCCGTCTTCCCCTTCAACATGTTCCCGGAAGTCGACCCCATCCTCGGACCCGAGATGCGTTCCACCGGCGAAGTTCTGGGTATCTCCCGTTCCACCGGCGGCGCCTTCTACAAGGCGCAGGAAGCTGCCAAGATGCAGCTCCCCCTGGAGGGTACCGTGCTGATCACCGTCAGCGAGCCGGACCGTCCCTATGCGCCTGAGATCGCGCACAGATTCCATGAGGCGGGCTTCAAGATCATGGCGACGGATATGACCTGCAAGGCCATCAATCAGGCAGGCATTCCCTGCGAGCGTGTCAACAAGAACTACGAGGGCCGTCCCAACATCCTTGACCTCATCACCAACGGTGAGATCCAGATGATCGTCAACACCCCTATGGGCAAGGGCGCGCGCCATGATGACAGCTACCTGCGCAAGGCAGCCATCAAGGCCAAGATCCCCTATGTCACCACAGCAGCTGCAGGTCTTGCGGCAGCCGAAGGTATCAGCCACCTCAAACGCAAGGGCAAAGGCCTTATCCTGCCTCTGCAGGAGTGGCACGCCATGATCAGAGACAAGGACTGATCCCCGGATGAACTGACTGACGGACAGACTGATTCTCGGACAAAATGACTGTCAGACAAACCGGCTGACAAATAAAGAAACTGATTTACTGACCCGTTTATGTGATTTCAGTTATTATGCAATTTAAGTAATTTATGCAATTAAAAAGCCTGCTTCTGCATACCGCAGAGGCAGGCTTTTTCGCTGTCCCGGAACGCGAAGGAGGCGGCTACGTGAAGCGAGCGAGCCGTAAAAAATAAGAAAGTTCACGCATGCTTTCACCAAAGAATGCAGCAAATAAAAACAGCTTCCGCATCGGTCGGGATGCAAAAGCTGTTTTTTAAAAGTCATTTGTTATTCATTTTTTCTGCGAAAACAGATCATTCGTCCGCCATCTTCATCTTCTGCTCGGTGATCGCATCGAGGAGTGCGAGCTTGTTGTCATACAGCTTCTGGGACAGATCGACATAGACCTGATGAGGGTTCACGAGACGGCGGGACTCTTCCCAGAGAGTGTCCTGCTCCTTCAGGCAGTAATCGCGGATCTCCATAGTTTTGGGAGACTGGTAGACACATTTGCCGTTCTTGAAAAGAGGAACCATCAGTTCGCGAAGGGAGAATTCACCGGGATGGAGCTTGGTCTTTTTCCAGGGCTCGACGGGATCGAAGATGGTGAGCTTCTCGTTCTCACTGAAGGTCTCTTCTTCAAGACAGATAATATCTGCCTGGATCTTGTGTTCGGGCTCATTGTAGACACGGTAGATCTTCTTGTTGCCGGGATTGGTGACCTTTTCGGTGTTCTCGGACAGCTTGATCTTGGGGATGAAATTGCCTTCGTCGTCCTGGATGGCGGCCAGCTTGTAGACACCGCCGAAGGAAGGATTGTCCTTGGCTGTGATCAGATTGGTGCCGACGCCCCAGGAGGTGATCATTGCACCCTGGCTCTTGAGGGAGTCGATCAGATGCTCGTCCAGGTCGTTGGAAGCGGAAATGATCGCATCCGGGAAACCGGCGTCGTCCAGCATCTTGCGGGCCTTTTTGGAGATGTAGGCAAGGTCGCCGCTGTCGAGACGGATGCCGTAGCCCTTGTTCAGAGTGCCCTTGTCGCGCATATACTGGAAGGTCTTGATCGCGTTCGGAACACCGGATTTCAGAGTATCATAGGTGTCTGCCAGCAGGATGCAGGCATTGGGATACAGATCCGCATAGGTCTTGAAGGCGGTCAGCTCATCCGGGAAGCTCATGATCCAGCTGTGTGCATGGGTGCCCTTGACGGGAACATCAAAGAGCTCTCCGCAAAGGACGTTGGAGGTTCCGACACATCCGGCGATGACAGCTGCGCGGGCGCCGTAGGTACCTGCATCAGGACCCTGCGCGCGGCGAAGACCGAATTCCATAACGCCGTCGCCCTTGGCTGCATAGCAGATACGGGCTGCCTTGGCGGCGATCAGGCTCTGGTGGTTGATGATATTGAGGATCGCGGTCTCCATCAGCTGGGCCTGCGCGATCGGGGCGATGACCTTGACCATGGGCTCACGGGGAAACATCAGAGTTCCTTCCGGAATTGCATAGATATCGCCGGTAAACTTGAAGTCTGCCAGATAATCCAGGAAGTCCGCATCGAAGATCTCCAGACTGCGAAGATACTCGATGTCCTGACGGCTGAAATGCAGATCCTTCACATAGCGGACCAGCTGCTCGACGCCGCACATAATGGCATAGCCGCCCCCGAAGGGATTTGTGCGATAGAAAGCGTCGAAAATAACGGTGCGGTTCTCTTCTTTGTTCTTGAAATAACCCTGCATCATGGTCAGTTCGTAAAGATCGGTTAGAAGGGTCAGGTTTTGTCTGTCCATATTATTTTATCTCCTTTAAAATTGCCGGAGCTGTAGCGCATACTCT
>Ga0256404_1010556_pt1 | contig 12721 bp, 14 predicted proteins | sample RumenRJG_01DNA_FD_185990 | JGI IMG/M metagenome (GOLD analysis project Ga0256404, IMG submission 185990) | Bovine rumen microbial communities from Lethbridge, Alberta, Canada - RJG_01 | ecosystem: Host-associated > Mammals > Digestive system > Stomach > Rumen | place: Canada: Alberta | collected...
TCCTATGTCCTCGGAAAAGACCCAGCCTCTGGGGTCCCGAAGGATTCCTGCCTCACCGATGCTTATAACTCTGTCAAGCCCTAAGAGGCGAAGGGTGATGACTGCCTTGTTGGAATGGGGGCAGCCCGGCATCCAGATAAGCCTGTACCTGTCAGCCTCTAAGGGAAGTTTGTCTTCTCCCTCTCCGAATCTTTTATTAAATACAAATGCTCTGTTTTCTATCTTTCCGGTGCTTTTATTTATCTGATGTTTAAATGTATTTTCAAATAAAGCGATGCTTTGAAATGGAACAATGTATGACATGGTCTACCTCCGTTATTATATTGAGTATTCCGGTCCCTCCAGACGGTTTATCTTATTGATAAAATCCCGTACCCTTTCATTCTTCGGATGGGAAAAAACCTCCTCCGGAGAGCCGTCTTCCAGAATCTTACCATGATCCAAGAAAATGACCCTGGTTGCCACGTTCTTTACGAAACTCATTTCATGAGAGACCAGGAGCATGGTATATCCTTCCGATGCTGCTTTCTTAATGGTATCCAAAACCTCTCCCACCAGCTCCGGATCAAGGGCCGAAGTAGGCTCGTCGAGAAGGAGCAGCTTCGGTTCCATTGCCAGTGCCCTGGCTATTGCCACACGCTGCTTCTGTCCACCGGAAAGGTGCCTTGGATAATGATTGGAATGGTCAAAGAGTCCCACATTTTTCAGGTGTTTTACCGCTATTTCTTTTGCTTCCTTTTTATCAGCCTTCTTAACCACGATCAGGGCTTCCATAACATTTTCCAGGGCTGTCTTATGCTCAAAAAGATTGAAGTTCTGGAAAACCATGCTGGTTCCCTTTCTAAGCTCCACCAGCTCTTTCCCTCTTACCTCTGAGAGGTCGATCTCTTCTCCGTCAATACTTATGGTTCCCTTTTCGGGCTTCTCCAGCCTGTCAATGCAGCGAAGAAGGGTTGACTTACCTGTTCCGGAAGGTCCTATAATAGCCACAACGTCCCCTTTGTTAATGGAAAGGTCGATGCCGTCAAGCACCACATTGTTTTTGAACTGCTTTGAAAGATTCTTTATTTCTATCATATGTCTCTTCCTCCTCAGCGACTTCTATAAGCGGCGGTGCTTCAACAGGCACCTTGATCCTATCTTCTATAAGAATAAGTATTCTTTCTAAAATAAATGTAATAACCCAATAGATTAAAGCCAGGGATATATATACTTCAAAATACCGATAGGTCCTTCCTCCCAGGATTTTTCCTTCAGCAGTCATTTCAACTACGGAACATACAAAGGCAAGAGAAGTACCCTTAATAAGTCCGATAAAAGCATTTCCAAGAGAGGGCAGTGCCACAACAAATGCTTCAGGGATAATGATCCGCCGCAGGGACTGGAGATAGGTCATTCCCATGGCACTGGCTGCCTCCAGCTGTCCATGATCCACCGATTCCAAGGAAGCCCTTATAATCTCCGCATTAAATGCCGACTGGTTAACCGCCAGGGCTACAAATGCATATACTATGGGGGCTACCCCGTTTACGGCGAAGTCAGTGCCATAAGCCTGATTTATTGCCTTTAATATCAGGGGAATGCCAAAATATGTTACATAAAGCTGAACCAGTATTGGGGTTCCCCTGATGATGGAGATATAAACCGCCGCCAACTGCCGAAGCACCGGTACTTTATTAATCTTTATCACTGCCAGGATCAGCCCCAGCACCAGACTTCCAATCATTGCCACAACAGCTATCTCCAGTGTTACAGGCAGATATTGAAGCAATGTGGGAATCTGGGTGAATACCAATTCAAAATCAAACAGCTTTTCCATTTGACAAACTCCTTTCTCTGGAGTACTTGTAGATCAATTTGTAAAACAACGGACTTTTAATGGATGAATTAGCCCCTATCATGCTTGGCTTTCCGGGATTGAAAAATCTATCAACAAATTCTCCTGCCAGCCTCTCGGCATCTTCCCTTGAAATATCCGGTGGGATCTCCGGTGGTTCTACCCCAAGAAGAATCTTATCTCCATATTCGTCATAAAGTTTCTTCTTATCATTCAGAGGCTGTCCCGACCACACATCAACCCCTATCTCAAGCATTGCAGGCACAAGGCTTTCCACCTTGCCGCAGCAATGAAAGTCATAAAACAGTCCCAGCTCATGTATATGGTCTGCCACCTTTTTCTCCGGCGGGACTAATATTTTTCTTACAGTTTCAAGTGAGAAGAATGGGGCCAGTTTTCCGCCCCAATCATCATGTATGCTTATTCCCTTAACAGGAAAATGCTCTACTAACTTATCTATTATCGCTATATGGAGGTTTGCTACTCTATCAAGAAAGGCTTTTAATGCCTCTTCCTGATCCGGATCTATCATGGCAACACAAGCATTTTCCATATCCATAAGAGAAATAAGTCTTTCAAAATATCCGCTGAAAAGCTGGGGTACCAGGGCAAGTTCCGTATCTGTCACAAAACTCCTGCTTAACTTCTCTTGTCCATCCCAGTCCCAACTTTCAATGTCGGGCCATGTCACTTTATCTTCCCACTCATTTATATCAGTAAACAAGGGACGCCCGGGCTTAACCATGGAGCCCTTTGCCACTTCCACAAAGACCCATTCCGTACCAAACATATCCGGTGCCCGGGAAGGAGAAACTCTCTTTCCTCCGTCTATTACCAAGCTTCTGGCCACGGAATCCGGGATGATTCTCGGTGTAAACATTAAAAGGTCTTTAAAATCCGGAAAAAATGCTGCGCTCTTCTTAAATATGGCATTGGTCAGATTCTCTCCGGCCGAAATAGGGGAATGAAAATGAGGTATATCAACATTTGTTCTGAAATTCGGTATATTGTATTTTATATCCAGTTCTTCTTCTGAAAAGGGAATCCCGCTCATTTCCATTCTCCTTTAAGCCTTTTAAAGATTGGTGAAATTAGTTTAATGTCTTTTCATACTGCTTATCATCGGGAACCAGTTCACGGTCAAACCACTTCTTTGTAAGCTTTGCGATGGTTCCGTCATCATGAAGTTTCTTAACCACTACGTTAATCTCCTGACGCAGAGCATCCTGATCCTTAGGGAAGAGGAAGTATGCATTTAAGTTGTCGGAGATAAACTTTGTGCTGACTTCGTCAAGGTTTGTTGCCTGAAGGTTCTTGAATCCGAACTCTTCAGTGTATACTTTGAACATTGCCGGGTCCATAATGGTAAATTCCTTGGATCCGTCATCTACATGCTGCAAAAGAACTGTTGTATCTGCTTCTGTATAGTCAATCTTGATCTGCTTACTGGGATTATCCTCGTTCCACTTTTCAACTCCATTGGCTATAGCATTGCTTGCTCCTGTTTCAAATGACTTTCCTGCCAGCTTTTCAAAAGAGTCAATTGGTGCTGCACCCTTCTTCTGAACAACCACATATGCATTCAGATCATATGGGAATGAATAAAGGTATGACTCTGCTCTTTTTGGATTATAAGTAAAGCTGTTATAACCAATCTGGTACTTACCTGCCGTAAGTCCGGTAAAGATTGACTGGAAGTCTGTTACTTCAACTTTAAGTTCATACTGGGGGAGCTGTTCAAATACAAGCTTTATAAACTCGGTATCATATCCGTCCGGTTCTTTTTTGTCATTTACAAAGGAATAGGGTTTAGGCTGTCCGCCTGTGGCTGCAATGATCACCTTCTTATCTGCTGAAGATGATGCTGCACTTGATACTGCAGATGAACCGGCTGATGAAGCAGCTGCGCTTGATCCTGCTGTGGATGCACTGCCGCAGGCTGTCAGCACCAGTCCTGCTGCTATTGTTGATGCGATCAGAGTAAAGATTTTTGATTTCCTCATAGTTCTCGTCCTTTCTTTTTAATGCCCGAATGCATTTTGTTTTTTTGTTGAGGAAATCTTATCACGGTGGTAGGTATTTGAATATTACGGGGATTTTATTGTGTGCGATAACCATTGCTTATCACAAAAGCTGACAGGGGGACGAAAGCTGACAGGGGGACGTACCTTTTGTCATGTTTTTGTGAAACAGAACATTGTTTTCTTTTACTATCAAAAACATGACAAAAGGTACGTCCCCCTGTCAGCTTTCGTCCCCCTGTCAGCTTCATTTAGATTTCTTTATACTTCAGGAGTTCCTCCACATACACTTCCCCGTACTTTGACAAGGTGCTGCCCCGCCGGGTTATGTACCCGATGGTGAGAGGGTCCTCCTCCTTAAGTTTAATGGAAACCAGCCCCTGAAGCAGGGCATCCCCTTCCGAAAGCATACCGGATCCCACGGAGTAACCTCCCAGATCCGCTATAAGCTCCATTGTGGTGGCCCGGTCATCAGACTTAATCATCTTCTCAAACTCATAGTCTGCCATGGCCTCTTCATTAAGATAAAAGTTTGAATCATCGCTCTGATCAAAAGAAATGCAGGGATAGTCCTTTAATTCCTCTAAGGATATCTCCTTTCTCCCGGCGAATTTGTGGTTCTTCCAGACATAACAGTAAGTCTCTTTTCGCATAAGGGGAACAAATTCCAGCTGGTATTCCTTAAAGAGCTTCTTTATAACCCCTTCATTGGTCCCGGAAAATGAAACCACTCCCACTTCGCTCTTCATGGTCCGCACGTCTTCCAGCACTTCCCTGGTCTTGGTTTCATGTATGGAAAAAACGTAAGTTTCAGGCTCCATCTCCTTAATGGTTGCCGTAAAGGCTTTAATTGCGAAATTATAATGCTGGGTGGAGACGGAGAACCGCTCCTTGCCCCTGTTCCCGGAAAGATACCGATCTTCCAGTATCTCATACTGGGAAGCCGCTTTTTTGGCATAGGTAATAAACTCACGGCCTTCATCCGTAAGGGTTATTCCTTTATTGGTCCTTTCAAAAATAAGTATCCCCAGCTCCTCCTCCAGTTCTCTGATACTGGCGGAAAGTGCGGGCTGGGAGATATAAAGCCTGGTGGCTGCCTCCCTCATGGAAGAGGAAGCCGCCACCTCAAGTACATATTTAATCTGATTAATATTCATATTCTACAACCTTTTCAAAAGTTCTTCTCTCTGGGCCTCATAACCTTTCTTACCCAGAAGAGCGAACATATTCTTCTTGTAGCTTTCAACACCGGGCTGGTTAAAAGGATTAACTCCAAGAACATAACCGCTTACACCGCAGGCAAACTCCAGATAATAGAAGAGTTCTCCCAGGGATTCCTCGTCACGTCCTGCCACATTTATCACGATATTGGGCACATTTCCGTCGGTGTGGGCCAGGATGGTACCCTTCATAGCGTTCTTGTTAACGAAATCCATAGTCTTTCCGGCCAGGTAGTTCAAGCCGTCTAAGTCCTTCTCATCAGACTCGATAACTATGGAAGCGCCTGCGTCTTCTATATTTACCACGGTCTCAAACATAATCCTTGCTCCGTCCTGAACGAACTGTCCCATGGAATGCAGGTCAGTTGTAAGATCAAGAGATGCGGGGAAAATGCCCTTCTGGTCCTTTCCTTCGCTTTCTCCGAAGAGCTGTTTCCACCACTCAGCAATGTAATGGAAGCTTGGCTCGTAGTTTGCCATGATCTCCACGCTCTTTCCCTTACGAAGAAGGATGTTTCTGTACGCCGCATACTGCAGGGCAGGATTGCTGTCGAAGGTGTTGCCTGAAGCGGCCTTTCTGGCTGCTTGTGCTCCTGCCATGAGCTTGTCAATATCTGCGCCGCTTACGGCGATAGGTAAGAGTCCTACTGCCGTAAGAACGGAATATCTGCCTCCCACATCATCAGGCACCACAAATGTTTCATATCCGCAGGCATCTGCCAGGCTCTTTAAAGCCCCCTTAGCCTTATCGGTGGTCGCATAAATCCTCTTCGCAGCGCCATCAGCTCCGTACTTATCTTCCAGCATTTTCTTAAATACCCTGAAAGCAATGGCGGGCTCTGTGGTGGTTCCTGACTTGGATATAACATTTACGGAGAAATCCCGATCTCCTATAACATCTATAAGGCCCTGAAGATATGCGCTGCTGATGTTATTGCCCGCATAGTAGATCTCCGGGGTTTTTCGGATTTCTTTGCTTACATTATTATAGAAGGAATGCCGCAGAAATTCTATAGCCGCTCTGGCTCCCAGGTATGAACCTCCGATTCCTATAACGATGAAGACTTCCGAATCGGATTTGATCTTCTCGGCAGCCGCCTTAATCCGTGCAAACTCTTCCTTGTCATAATTCTCAGGAAGGTCAACCCATCCTAAAAACTCCGCCCCTGCACCTATCTTACCTAAAACCACGTCACGTCCGGTCTCAACCATCCTGGCCATGGGCTTTAACTCATCTTCACTAATAAAACCTTTCAGATTAGTATTATCAATTGTAACCTTTCCCATAATAAACTCCTCCCATGTATTTTAAGATTCCTCTCTTTTCCGGAATCTTTTTTATTGTCCACGTACTGAATATTATATATTTCTTACCCCTGCTATGTCAAATATTCTGACATTTTTCTTCCCTATTCCATTCTCTGAAGAAATGCTATAATTAGTCTTAAGATAACTACCCGGAGGATTGCTATGAAAAGAATCGTACTGACAGGCGGAGGAACCGCCGGACATGTATCACCTAATATTGCACTGATACCCGGATTAAAGGACCTGGGCTACGAGATATCCTACATCGGCTCCATCGAAGGGATTGAGCGTACGATGATAGAGAAGCTGGGGATACCCTACTACCCCATCCCTACGGGAAAGCTTCGCAGGTACTTTGACATTAAGAATTTCAGCGATCCCATCCGGGTTATGAAAGGCGGCATCGAAGCAAGAGGAATCTTACGTAAGCTTCGCCCCAACATCATTTTCTCCAAAGGGGGCTTTGTTTCCGTTCCCGTTTCCAGAGCAGCCAGATTAGAGCGGATTCCCCTCATTATCCATGAGTCGGATATGACTCCGGGACTTGCCAATAAGCTGTCCTTTTCCGCTGCCACCAAGATCTGCTGTAACTTCCCCGAGACCATGGATTATCTCCCGGCCAAGAAGGCAGAACTTACGGGGCTTCCCATAAGAAAGGAGCTTTTGTCCGGTTCTGCACAAGGCGGCCTCTCCCGCTTCGGCTTTGATAAGAGCAAGCCCGTGATTATGATAACCGGAGGAAGCTCAGGGGCTGTGGCTATTAATAATGTAATAAGAGGGGTTCTGCCGGAACTTCTTAAGAGATATCAGGTGCTCCATATATGCGGTAAGGGCAAGACCGATGAGAGTTTAAACGGCAAACCCGGCTATATCCAGCTTGAATTCGCAGAGGAAGAACTGCCGGATATCTTTGCCATGTCAGACGTAGTAATATCCCGGGCAGGCGCCAACACCATTTACGAGATACTGGCCTTAAATAAGCCCAATATCTTAATTCCCCTGCCGGCCCAGTCCAGCCGGGGCGACCAGCTCCTTAATGCCTCATCTTTTGAGAGTCAGGGATACTCCTTTGTACTGGAGCAGGAGAATCTTACGAATATCAACCTTCTTAACTCAATAGAACATGTGTTAAAAAACAGCGAACGTTATATTAAAAAAATGGCGGCATCAAGCCAGCTTGACGCCACCGAAAGAATCCTTAAACTTATTGAAGAGAATGCCCTGAAATAGCCTATTTGAACTTAGCTACGAGAGCTGCTATCTCTTCGTCTGTGATGTCATGTACCTTCCATCCCATCTTCGCATCGTCGTTATTATATCTGGGAATAAGGTGCATGTGAAAATGGAACACAGTCTGTCCTGCGGCTTCTCCATTGTTCTGAACGATGTTGAAGCCGTCACATTTAAGTACATCCGTCATCTCCTTAGCCATCTTCTTGGCCAGAGCTGCTGCTTTGGCAAGAACCCCGTCATCGATCTCATAAATATTTGCGAAATGCTCTTTGGGCAGGATCAGGGCATGGCCCTTAGAAGCCGGTCCCCGGTCAAATATTACTCTGAAATCATCATCTTCATATATGGTCCCGGAGGGAATCTCCCCTGCTGCTATTTTACAGAAAATACAATCATCTTTTCTCATGATATCCTCCTAAAATCTGAATAATTGATCTAAGGTCTTAAGGGTCTTAAAATTCCCCTTTGCACTCATGGCTCCGGTCATAAATGCCCCCTGGAAGGTCTGCTTGCCCGCCATGATCTTCTCTAAGGAAGCCATAGGCAGCTTGCCGATAACATCCACATCTTCTTCCGTAGGCCCGAAGTAACAGGAAAGATCCTTCTCGTTAACCTTAATCATCAGGTTCTTATTACTGCCCTCGATAATAAGCATGTAATTAGCCGCAAACTCCTTTACCGGTGTAAAAGATTTGGTAAATGCATTAACGATCTTGGAGTTGTCATCTGCGGGAGCCTGACCCAGCTTGTTTTTAAACATGGATGCCAGCTCCTCGATGTCCTCCTTCTGGCGCTTAATAAAGGAATCATCGGAAGCATAGTTGGAGAGCTGCTCCGTCTCCTGGGGTGTTAAGTCCAGACCGTTGGATTTAAGCACTGTCTGTCTCACAGCCTGGTTACTTCCCGGCATGGATTTGGCTTTCTGGGAAATGGCCCTATAAAGGTTCTCTGCCTTCTTCTCGATAATGGCGGTATATTCCTTATTCATCTCAAATGACATAAGATCTGATACATATCCGCACAGGCCCTCACAGGGAAGTCCCCCAAGGAGCTCCCATGCGGCCTCAAGAGTCAGCTTGCCCTCCTTCTCCCCGTAGGTGGTGGACATAACCACAGGCTGCATATACATGGTGGCAATCTTAGTCTTATCCGCGTACTGCCAGCATGCATCCAGGAACTGATACATATATCCTCCCACACCGTACCACTCCACTGTGGAGGCAAGGATGATACCGTCAGCTTCCTTTAAGGTCTGGGGCAGGGTGGCTATGGCATTCTTCTGCTCGTAGAGGTTGTACCTGGTAACTTCCACCCTAAGCTCCTCAAATACTTCCTGCATCTTATTAATAACATAGATCGTAGGGTCGTCTATAATCCCACGTCCCCCGTAGTATATATTGACTTTCATAATACCTCCTGTCCTACACAATCTACATTATAATGAAAAACCATGGATTAGTCTATATGGTCGTTTTCCGTTCTGGCGATGATCTCGTTCTGCATCATGTCCGTTAAGGTGACGAAGTATGCGGAGTATCCTGCAACACGAACTATGATATCCCTGTAGTCCTTGGGCTTTGCCTGAGCAGCCATCAATGTCTCCTTACTAACAACAGACATCTGAACCTGCTTGCCGCCATTGGTAAGATAAGCCTTAATGGCAGAAGCAAGCTTAGCCTTATCCTCGTCAGTCTTTAAAATATCCGGATTAAACTTCATGTTAAGAAGGGTAGCTGAGAACTCATCCTGGGCTATCTTACGTCCGCTGTTAAATACCGCTAAAGGTCCGTTAATATCCGTACCCTGGGCAGGTGATATCATACCATCGGCGAGGATGGTGTTGGCCAGTCTTCCGTCAGCTGTGGCTGCCACGCATTTACCACAGGGCTGATGCGCGGAAATGGAGATTCCACTGGGGATGGATGTGCTGCCCCAACTGCTGGGATAGGATTCTACCTGCTCTGCAAAATGATGGTAGAAATCAGCTGCGATATCATCAGCATAATCATCATTGTTACCGTATTTCGGCGCATCCTGGGCATCCTTTAAAATGTCCTCATGGCCTGCCCAGTTATCATCAAGGGCCTTTATAAACTCCTTCATTGTATATTTCTTATCGTCATATACCAGCTTCTTAATGGCAACAAGGGAGTTAATGGCATTAACACCGCCTACGGTCATTACCGTAGAGCCAGTATCAAAGGGCTTAAAATGCCTCTTTTCATAAGGAATACCGCACTTAACACCATCATGCATAAGAGCACTTGGAAATACATCCGGGATAACGTTCATTTTCATTACGGAGTCGATGGCGCTTCTTTCATTTACCATGCCGGTAAACCAGTTCTGATACTCATAGTAAGCATCACAGAATTCCTCAAATGTCTTACAGTCATAGACGCTCTTCGGCTCCGGTCCGTATTTCTTGCCAAGGGTAGACATATATCCTTCATGTAAGAATGCATCCAGAACCTGGCACTGGTTATAGAAGATAACACCCATGGTTCGTGCCTTCCCCGGAATGACTGCGTCCAGACAGCCGCAAATAGCATAATTTCTGGCATCCTCCAGGGCATAACCCTTATCCGTAAAGAATTTGATATATGATTCATCAGCTACAAATGCGGGCATACCGCAGCCTGTAGCCACGCAGTCAACTCCCGCCTTCACTACCTCAGCCGGTGTATACTTACCTACTCGAAGAGTAATGGTGTGGTGGGGTGTAACCATCTCTGTAGAAGCCTTGATAAAGAGCATGGTCAGCTCATTTGAAGCGTCAGCTCCAGTCTTGGGATCGCACCCTCCCAAAATGAAGTTAAGCCATCTGGAATCACCGGAATGACGGCCTCTGCCCAATCCGCCTCTTGCCGTATGGAATGTGGTAGTCTTAACCTTGAGGAGCTCCAAGAGTTCAAGCACTTCATCATCTGTAATACGTCCGGCCTCCTTATCAGCCTTATAGAAGGGATAGAGATACTGGTCTATACGGCCTGCAGACATGGTATTTGACGCCATGGACAGGAAAGTAAACCAGAAGGCCTGAATCGCTTCATAGAAGGTCCGCGCCGGGAACTCCGGAACCCGACGGCAGGTTTCCGCCATTTTCAAAAGCTCCTTCTTTCTGGTCTCGTCTTTGCATTCACCGGCCATCTTTTCTGCCAGGTCTGCATGACGGTGAGCGTAGTTGATAAAGCCTTCGAAGACTCTTACTACGCCTTCCCAGTAGTTATGTTTATTGAAATCCTCATCTGTAATGCACCTTTCATTTTCGAGGCACTCCTTAGCCTCGTCGATGATAACCCTTGCGCCTTCATTCAATATTCTCTCATATTCAACGCATTTAAGAACGAATCCGGGGCCAAGGCCGATACCTGTCTGTCCGATACCGTTAGTCGCACCGGAGTTCCTGTCCTTCCATATGGGCATGGTAACACCGGAACGGATGAAATCGTTCATTCTGGGATTATCCCATGTAAACTCAGCCAGGTAGTCGCTCATACGATAATTCTTAGCCAAGACGTTCAGCTTATCCTTGATGATCTCAAGCTCAGCCTCATCTTCCGGGGAAATATAGTACATATCACCGGTCTCTTCTTTTAAATGATCAAGCTCGGCCTTGGACCATACTCCCATCTCATAATCCAGCTCAACCCCGTTGTGGTGGGAAGATCCGGTTCCGCAGATGAGATCGTCATCCGGGATGGATATAGGCATCCTGTTATAATAATTAGCGTGGAGGGTGGATCTGTAGGTAATAGTCGGCAGATTACGACACTCCTCTAAGGTATCCATGGCTATACGCAGCTTCTCCAGCCCTATAACGATAGGGGTCTCAGTGGCTGCTTTACGCATTCTTTCAATTCTTCCGGTCATGCTTATTCCTCCTTTAAATAACTTAACATATCTATTATACTATAAAATGGGTCGTAAGAAAATTTGGATTTTTTAAAAATTTTTCTGGATTTTTGTTTTAAAGAGTGCCTATAATATTCTTAGGGGAAAGGACTGATTTTATGCTAGTAATTATACCTGAAGAAATTAAGGAACTCGTTAAACTCTATGAACCCTACAAAGAAGGGTGCGACTTAAGAAAGGATGCTCCCGAATTCGCAAAGGAAGCATACAAGAGAGTGGATCACTGGTTTGAAACCAGGCGATACGTACACGAAAGGTAAAGAGGCGCTGCATGCGCCTCTTTTTTTGCAACAGATGTGGACGGTTCCTTATGACAGGGGGTCAGTCCCCTTGACATATTATCTAAAGTATTCATTTGCTCCAATCCTCATATTTCAAATCCTGAACGCGGGAAAACTCCCTCACATTATTGGTTACAACCGTGTATCCAAGTGATCTGGCATGTGCAGCAATCATCGTATCCCTGTCGCTAATCCTCATTGATTTCATATCAAGGTCACCATAGATATCTCCGAAATGCTGTGCCGCCTTCGTATCAAAGCCTATTACCGGTATCCCTGCCAGAAACTTATAAACTCCTTGTCTTGCCTTTTCGGGATCTGTACTCTTTTTAATCCCATATTCGAGTTCGCCTAGAGTTATAACAGAAATACATAAATCCTTACCTAAATGCTTCTTAATCTTAGATAAAACGGGACTTTCCGGATGCCTGATTGCCATAATAACAGCATTGGTATCAAGCATATACATCATAGATTCTCCCTTTTTGCTTGTATTTCATCAGGCCTACCATCTGCCATAAAGTCTTCAGGTATCATATCAATTCCTTGTTCCATAGTCCTAACAAGTGATGATTTCGGGGTAAGCATGAGTGTATCTCCAATTTTGTTAATAAATAACTCACTCTCTTCAAACCTATATTCCACAGGAATACGTACCGCCTGACTTCTACCGTTCATAAATACTTTAGTTGTCATTGTATTAATCGAGTCATCCATTAATAACACCTCCACTCACTTATAATATATACCATGTAGTATATCAAGTCAACCATCTGTATGGATAGCGTAAATCAAATGTAGGAATTAATAAAACAGAGTTGCCCTTAGACTTGCGTTAGAATCTAACTATCTGATTATTATATTCCTTTTTTTCTGAAAAGGAAACCTTCCGTCCGCTTCGCTCCC
>Ga0256404_1010557_pt1 | contig 12720 bp, 9 predicted proteins | sample RumenRJG_01DNA_FD_185990 | JGI IMG/M metagenome (GOLD analysis project Ga0256404, IMG submission 185990) | Bovine rumen microbial communities from Lethbridge, Alberta, Canada - RJG_01 | ecosystem: Host-associated > Mammals > Digestive system > Stomach > Rumen | place: Canada: Alberta | collected...
GCACGTAAAATAGGATTGAGCGTATGCTGGCCTTGATTTTTCTTGCTATCAGCGCATGGGGGGAGGAAATCTATTAAGTTTTTTATCTCAACTGGCTTATAATTCGGGAATTTTATCTAAATTTGCAGCAGTATTAAACCTAAACGCAAACCTAATATGGCAACAACCCTCATACTGATAGAACTGCTTGTCGTCTTGGTGTTCATTTTCATCGGTGCGCGCGTGGGCGGCGTAGGCTTGGGCATCTATGGCATGCTTGGCACCTTTATCCTCGTCTATGTTTTTGGTCTGGCTCCCGGAAAAGCTCCCATCGACGTGATGCTGATCATCCTTGCCGTCATCACAGCCTCGGCAGCCCTGCAGGCTACGGGCGGACTGGAATATCTCGTGGGGCGTGCCGCGCTGTTTCTTCGCCGCCATCCCGACCATATCACGTACTATGGCCCGCTGTGCTGTTTTGCCTTTTGCGTCTTTGCCGGCACGGCACATACCAGCTACAGTCTGCTGCCCATCATCAGTGAGATCGCCCAAGCCAACAAGACACGGCCCGAGCGTCCGATGAGCCTCTCGGTGATCGCTGCCTCGCTGGGCATCACCAGCAGTCCCGTGTCTGCCGCCATGGCCGCGATGATTTCTTCTGATCTGCTCGGCGGACAAGGAATAGAATTGGGAACCATCCTTATCGTTTGCCTGCCGGCCAGTATCGTTGCCATCCTGATAGCCGCACTTATCGAGAACCATATCGGCAAGGAACTTGTCGATGCCCCGGAATATCAGCGTCGCGTGCGCGCGGGGCTCATCAACCCCGAGGCCGACGCCAACAATCTCAAGGAGGCCGAGACCGAGCATAATCCACGTGCGCTGCGTGCCGTATGGGCTTTCTTCTTTGGTGTGGCTCTCGTGGTGCTCTTCGGCTTCGTACCCTCATTGCGTCCTGAAGGCGTGACGATGAGCGAGACGATCGAGATGGTGATGATGAGCGATGCCATCCTCATCCTGCTTGTCGGCAAGACCTGCGTGAAGGAACTGCCCAAGGGCAACATCTTCACGGCGGGCATGAACGCTGTCATTGCCATCTTCGGCGTAGCGTGGATGGGTTCCACTTTCTACACAGGTAATGCCGACGCCATCAACAGAGCTTTCTCCGGCATGGTCGCCACGGCACCGATGCTCTTTGCCGTAGCCTTGTTCCTGATGAGCATCATGCTCTTCTCTCAGGCCGCCACCGTCACCACACTTTATCCCGTAGGCATTGCCTTAGGCATCAACCCGCTGCTCCTCTTGGCGATGTTCCCGGCTGTCAACGGCTATTTCTTCCTGCCCAACTATCCTACAGAGGTTGCCGCGCTGGAGTTTGACCGCATGGGCACTACCCATGTGGGCAAGTATGTCATCAACCACTCCTTCCAGCTGCCCGGCTTTGTCACCACCTTTGTCTCCATCGGTGTAGGCTATCTTGTCACCTTGCTGCTTTCCTGATACCATTTACTCATTATATATTATTCATTATTTATTATATTGGTTATGAAAAGAATCATGCAATGGGTGCTCGCCGCCATCCTCATCTTAAGCCAGGCGTTTCTTGCGTCGTGTACAAAGGACGGTGACACCATCTACCAGCCAGACCCTGATGATCAGGCCAGCACGGCACCACTTGTGACAGTCATCTACGACCCCAACGGAGTGGGCGACCAGAGCTACAATGACCTGATATATCAGGGCGTGGAACGCGCCGCACGCCAATACGGACTCCGCACAATGCAACTGTCACCGACAACAAAGGATGAGGGCCTGGCATATCTCCAGACGATGTTTCAGGCAATGGACCATGCCGAGGACACCATCCGCAGGCTGTTTATCGTGGCGGGAGCAGGCTACGACGACTACCTGCGCCGCAACAACAGCCGCCTGGAGTCCAATCCATATACCGACCTGCTTTACCTTGATACAGATAAGCCCCTTGAGGGCAAAGGCTCCACTTTCTACATGCCGTATTATGGTGCCATGTATGAGGCGGGGGCCGTTTCTCCCGCCGAGGCCACGGAGGTATTGCTCATCGGTGCCAATCCGCTGGCGAGGACGGTTGCGGAGGCCGTGCAGGGCTTTAGCGACGGTTTCCAGTCCAGCCCCGTCGCCCCCGTCGGCCAGCCAGAGAAGAAGATTGTCACCGCCTGGCTGTCTGGCGACGTTTCGGGTGGCTTTATAGTATCCGACACTACCGCTATGCGGTTGATGCAAAGTCAGCAGTGGCTTGGAGACCACCATCTTTTAGTTCCCGTCTGTGGCGGTTCGGCAACAAGTTTCCGTCGTTTCTGCGAGATGCTGGGCACATACTATTACGCAGGCATCGACTGTACGGTAGTGTCTGCCTATTGTAATTTCTCAATTGTCAAATACATCGACCGTGCCATTCTCCAATGTGTTGAGCAGTGGCTCTCGCCTGCCGGTATGCCCAAGCACCAGACGTTTGGCCTTGCCGACGGCTACACGGGAGTTGTCATCCACCCCTATACCGATGAAAGCAAGAATAGTTTTGCCGAGTTGCTTAGCGACGATTTGCGTCAGAAGATTCACCAGGAAGCAATCAGAAAGGAGGCCGAGTATGAGAAGTAAGACATGGTTCAAGACTTATGGCACTTGGCTGATGGTGATGGCTTTAGCCCTGACAGGTTGTCGCCAGGAGGAAGACACCATCGAGATTGTGCCCGCCCGCCAATGGGTAGAGAAGACCGTTGCCGTGGTGGCTCCCTTGGGCGATGCAGCCACTAAGACCCGCATGGAGCGCACCGCCGACTGGTTCATTGAGAACTTCCGTGAGGCGCAGCGGCACGACACACTGGCCATCGACCTCAAGATAGAGTGGCACGATGAACTCAGCGAAGACCTCACCGCCCTGAGCCAAACGCTCGCCGGGCGCGATGACATCGTTGCCGTCATCGGTCCCTTTGCCAATGGGCACGTCGCTCTCTTTGCTTCTGCCTGCATGAAGACGCAGAAGCCGCTCATCGCCCCGACGGCCACCTGCGAAGACATCATCCGCCGCTATGCCGTCACCACCAGCGGTCTCGGCACCAACGACAAGCCATTCCTGTGGTCGCTCACTGAGACCGATGTTACCCTGACGAGCCTCCTGATGAGCAGTTATACCACGATGTGCAGTTATTACAAGGACCAACTCGTACCGAAGGCGACTCTCTATGCCCCTGACGATGACTATGGCAAGACCTTCAACTACTGGGCGCCATTCTACGCCCTTGAGGACGATATGGAGATGCTTGGCAACGAGTTATACTCTTCCAGCGAAGACCTTATCGGCCGCATCGAGGCCAACCGCGCCCGCATCAGCAGTCAAGACGGCTCTTGGTCAACGGCAACATTCTGCGTGGTAGAGACGGCGCGGCAAATGTACGACGTAGCCCGCACCAACCGCAAGTCAGTGCTTAGCAATCCTGCCCTCAGCGAATATTTCAAGAGCACCGACCCCGACGACCCGGCCAACGACGACCAGTGGGGGCTGTTCCGCTCTGCTTATCAGACCTATTTTGTGTTCCCCGCCCTCAGCGAAGAGACCCTTGCCGCCCTCGGCCCCCGTGCCGGTGCCATGCTGCAAGGCTATGAAGGGTTTTCGCCATACGCCGACCCCGCCACGGGCTTCGAGCTGAGTTACAAGACGCGCTTCGATGTGCTCCCCACCTTTGCCGAGTGCAAGTTCTATGATGCCCTGATGCTTTCCGCCTTCGCGTCCTGCTACCAGGAGCATCAGAACGCCTCGTCGCTCCGCCCGGAGAAGCCGTCAGACGCTTCGGCGAACGCCGGGCTGAACGATGCCATCGTCGCCATCACCAGCACGGCCAATGCGCCCATGAGCGGCGCGGCATGGGATGTCACCGCCATGGAACTCTACCTCTCGGCCATGGAGCAGGGGCGGCTGTATCACTTCATAGGTGCCTCTGGCGATATCTGCTTCGACTCCGATACCTACACCGCCGCCACCCAGACCACCTACGTCTTCTGGCAACTCATGGACGGCAAGATATACCACCGCAGTTATTTCAGTAGCAAGGGCAGCGGGCGCACCGCCAATGCCAAGGCCGCGTGGATATACCTCTACAATGAGCAGCGCGCCAGCGACGAGTTCCAGCAACAGGCCGGCGAGGGTGCCGACCGCCAGTTCTCCTATCCTGCGCTCACCGACCAGTATGCCGTGCTGGTGCAGGGCAGCAACGGCTTTATCAACTACCGCCACCAGGCCGACGTGCTCAGCGTCTATCAGTCGCTGCGTCGTGGCGGCTTCCCCGACGACCACATCATCCTCATCCTTGACAGTAGCCTGGCCACCAACCCGCAGAACCCCGAGCCGGGCATCATACGCACCGCCCCTAATGGCCCCGACCTGTTCAGTGGTACCACGGCGGGCAGCGGCCTCTCCGCTGCTGAGGTTGATTACAATAGTGCAGACCTCACCGCCAGCGACGTGGCCGACATCCTTGCCGGTCGCCAGTCTGACCGACTGCCGGTAGTGTTGCCCCAGGGCGAGGGCAACAACGTGCTCCTCTACTGGAGCGGCCACGGCCGTAACACATCGCATGGCGGTGCCGATGAGTTCGCATGGCGCGAATACGGCTCGGGCAAAGGATTCAGCAACGCCCTGCTGGGCCAGACCGCACGGCAGATGCAGTTCCGGAAGTTGCTCATTGCCGTCGAGGCGTGCTATGGTGAGTGCATCGTCAGCGCCGTCGATGGCATCCCCGGTGTGCTGGCCATCTCGGCATCCAACAGCCAGGAGCAGTCGTGGGCCGACTGCTGGAGCAACATGGCCAACGTCTGGATGTGCGACCGCTTCTCGCAGAACCTTGTCAACTGCCTCGCAGCCAATCCCGACACCAGTTTCCGCGACCTCTTCCTCTACTGCGCGCAGCACACGCTCGGCTCCCATGCCCGCATCGTCAACGCCGCCCACTTCGGCAACCTCTACACCACCGGACCCGCCGAGTTCATACGCTATAACAATAAATAAGGTATATATTATGTTTTACAATATAACAAAATGACAATGAAAAAGAACAACAGATTCCTTTCACGACTGGCCTGTCACGCATGCTGCTGTATCACGGCAGCCCTGCTGCTCACGGCCTGTCACGACGATGACAACGACACGCCCTACACCCCTGGCACGTTCAGTTACAGTGCCGTGGTGTTCGGCAGCAGCGACAGCCAGCAGTTGACGCTCGACAGCATCTCGTCGGCCCTTACCAGCGCCAACACCTCGGCCTCATGGCTCAAAGTGACGCCCCTGGCCGACCTCGACCGCTTCGGCCACCCCATGCTCAGCATTGAGAGTACGCAGCCCTCGACCGACGGTGCCGAGGCCACCATCGACGTGGTAAGCGAGAAGGGCGACCACGCCACCGTCACCGTACGCCACCGCTCTATGAGCGACGGCGATGCCTACAGTGGCGGCAACGCCGGATGGCTCACCGACTGGTGGACCTTCAAGACCGTGGAACTGCAAGGTTTCGAGTATGCCCAGAAGGCACCCTGGACAACGGAGGGCGCCGACCACATTCCCGAGGAAGTGCGCTTGCAGGTGACACCCTCGCAGGGATGGGAGATGGCCTTCAGCTACCTGAACGATGAGTCGCTGCGCGACGTGCGCTACTTCGCCCTCTACAACAAGTGGAGCGGACAGATGCGTGTCTATACCTACATCGTCAACCCCACCGGCTGGGGCTCCGACCTGATGATTAACGCCTACTTCGGAACCTCGCACGACAACGACATGTACCCGCTCTACAATGTCTTAGAGTATGGTATTCCCACCTGCCACGTGCCGGGCCGCAACCTGTTGCGCAACGCCAAGATAGTGAGCAGCCAGAGCCAGACTTTCCAGACGTGGCTCACGCCCTTCCGCTACAGCCATAGCATCACGCCGGGCTGGTACTGCTTCGAGTTCGACATGTCGGGCTACGTGCCCAAGGGTGTCGATTGGCTGAAAAAGGACGAGGACGCTCCGCGCTTCAAGTTCTTCGCCGAGACGACGAACAACCAGAACGTCGACCTGAAGGGCGCACTCAAGGGCAGCATCAGCGGCACCTTCACCGACCCCGAGATTATACAGCACGGCGGTGCCAACGCCGTCAGCGGTATCTTCAACGCCCTGAGCGGCGGATTTAGCGCCATCAGCGGTATGGCCTCCAGCAGTATCGCCGGCGGTGCTGCCTATGCCACGCTGATGAAGAACGGCGGCACGGAAGGCATGGGCAGTTGGCTGAACCCCGTAAAGTACTGGGGTGGCTTCGCTTGCAGCATAGCGGGAGGACTGTTTAATGTCTTGGGCAAGCTGAATGACATGTATGCGGAACCCATCACCTACGACACCATCCCCGGCAAGATAGACCTGACGCTCGATGCCACGCTCAACCTCGACGGCTACATCCGCTCCGCCACGGGCAACAGCCAGCGCGGACTCTCCGTCAGCGCCAAGGGTGTCTACTCCGCCAACGGCGTCAACGGCCACGTGGGCAAGGGCGTGTGGAGCCTGGCCGAAGACCCCGTGGTCTATATCGACAAGGACGACATCATCTCGGCACAAAACAGTTTCCACTTGCTCTGCACCAAGGACGGCTACTCCAACTCGTCGTTTGCAGGTTATGATGCCCGCATCGTCTATGCCTTCGACCCCACGAGCGTGAAACTGAACATCAACGACGAACTCTTCCGCGACATTCAGGACGTGACAGTCACAGCCAATGTGGGCGTGTTCCCCAACTACTCCTACGGCCACACTGATTCCTACCGCCAGATGCTCACGCTGGGCGACCGCGCGCAGTTCAGCCTGGCAGAGGGCAAGACCAGCGGCACAATCGACCTCGACGGCCGTAGCACGCCGCTGGTGACGAAGATTGGCCTCAACGACCTGGCCGACGGCAGTTACGAAACTGCCGACAACTGCAGCGTCGTCACCCAAAAGACCGCCGACGGCAAGGGCTGGCAGCGCTTCCACGGGCGGCTCATCAATATGCAGGAGACGGGCAAACAGATTATTGTGGACCCGCAGGTTTATATCCCCTACAGCACCGACGACAAGGGTAACTGCACGGGCATCGGCTACCCCACTGCCCCCGACTTCGTGGTGCGCATAGATGTGCAGTTCACCGCCCTCGACGACAACGGCCAGCGCAAGGGTTTCCAGTTCAGCAAACTCTACATACCGCAGGTCAAGGTGGTGGACAGCAACGAGATGCAAAAGGTATATGCCCGCCTGATGGACTACTCCAGGAAGTGTGAGCAGAACGAGGCCGTCAACACACTGGAAAACAAGAAGAGTGTTACGGTGCGCTACCCCGGCGGCCACATCCTCATCGGCAAGACCCTCCGGATGCTGAAGCGTGTCTTCGACTAACGCATATTTTATAATAAGGTAAAAACAACAATTAAAGAAACAATTCAAGGAGATATGAAGGCAAAGAATATTTTACCGTGGCTGATGGGCCTGATGCTATTGACCACAGCCACCACTACATTCACCGCCTGCTCTGACGACGATGACAGCAAGGGCAATAACGGCACGGAGCAGACAGACAGCGTCGCCGCCACGTACGACGACCTGGCCTTCTTCCAAGAGGCCATCTGCCGCATCGACAGCGCGGGCGAACTGGTACACTACGTTATCGGCGAAGCCCTCTACGAGAGCGAGCCGCAGCACCTCTACATCGGTGTCAATAACATCGAGGAGGCCGCCAAGATGTTCAGATGCTGGATGGCCCCCGACGTGGAGTTGACCGACATCACCCCCACCGTCAGCGACCTCACCGCCCAGCTCACCGACACGCTGGGCCGGGCCCAGGGCACCATCTACTTCCGCGCCGGCAGCGGCACGACCGTGGCCGAGGTGACCTACAGCCCTGAAACGCAACTGAAGTATATCGACAAGATTACCTTCCTGCAGAACTCGGCATGGCCCTATAACTCCGAGGCCCTCGTGTGGCATAAGGGCGACATCCGCAAATTCCACATGACAGGCGATTGCGGTTACTACCTGGAAAATAACGACAAAGAACTCAACTTCGTACTCATCCGCGAAGGCGGCAATGGCGTAAAGCCTATATGGTGTGCCATCACCAACAACGGATATGAACTGCGGACACCAGTGATGTGGAAACATAGGCAATTGCAATATATCAGAGAATCCAATTACTGTCCGCCTCAAGCCACGGCAGAGACAATAGGCAGCATACTGAGAAACGATTGGGACTTCTTTGAGGACAAGTTCCGCGAGGCTGGTAATGGGGCACTGAACAAGAACGAGAGTTATTGGTACAACCATACGCATACAAACGGCTGGGCAACATACTATGACGTCATGGTCTATGGCACAGGTTACACCTGGGGAGTCAAGGTAGCGGATATATATAATTCTGTCGCCAGCATTACTTATCACTTCCTGCTAAATATAGACTGGATTAAGGACGGCGATATGCCTCTCCGTGCTACGGCAGGAACGGAAATCACAGACGATTCCTTTAGCGATGTCAGAGGAAGTTACCACAACCTCTTCGACGGACTGAATGACACATGGTGGGGCACGAACCATCTGACGTGGGCCAGCCAGAGCAACCCCCTCTACTGGGTGGAGTTTGAGGCTGCTGACCTCATCAAGCCCAAAGGCTATGTTTTCGTCACGTCATCCAAGTACAAGTTATGGAATGGCGAAAATCCCAGACCCCACAACTGGAAACTCTACGGCAAGAAGAGGGTGCGTGACGAATGGACGCTCATCGACCAGCGCGCAAATCAGAATCTCCCCGCAGAAAGTTACAAGGAGGTGAAGTACAACCTCAGCAATGCCGACGGCGAATACCAGTACTTCCGTCTGGAAATCACCGACAATCAGCCTTGGCTCCTGATCTCAGAGTTTAAGTTCACCTTCTGATGACCATTGAAAAGTTAAACGGATAATGAAGAAAATCATGCAATGGAGGCTGGCTGCATCATCATCACCTCGCACCCTCCGCCGGAGTAATGACCCCGGCGGAGCGGTGCCGAGGCTCCGGCGGTGGAGCAGAGACACCTCTACTCGCCATCCGACACTCCTGCGATGGAGCAGAGCCCCCTCTACTCACCACCTGACACTCCGGCGATGAAGCAGAGCCCCCTCTACAGATAACATTTTCATCCAATAACCCTCAAAAAAAATAAAAGTTATGAGCAACATTTTTGACATACCCCAAATTCCCGCAATAGACTTTGCACACGTTCAGAACGACCTCCACATCGGCTTCGGCGGCGACGTGTCGAAGCGCATACAGAAGGTTCGCTGGACGGACGAGACGCGCTCCAAGACGGTGTTCCCCGAGAACGTCGATGCGCTGATGGGCGCGTTCGTCATGGCGCAGGCCACGGAGGACGCAGTCTATGTGCAGGCGCAGGCCATCGTGCTCGCCGACAACTACCGCTACACCGACCTCATCGCCTCCATCGGCGAGACCATCCGCTACTACCGCCAGATCAGCGACGACCGCCGCCGCTCCCGTCGCCGCGTCTCGGTGAAGTCCGACGTCGTGGGCAACCACACCTACGCCACCGCCAGCGGCTGGACCTGGGAGCGCCGCATCCAGGACGGCAAGGCCCTGCTCGCCGTCAGCGACGACACCGCCCCCGCCCGCATCGTCTCCACCGACAAGAAGGCCCTGAAGGCCGGCGGCCTCCTGCTTGCCCTCAACGGCGTGGCCGTGAAGCCGACGGACGAGATTGATGTGGACAAGGAGTATGAACTGGTGGCCGCAGAGTAAGCATTCAATCAAAACAACAATAGCAATAATGAAAAGAATCGTGCAATGGGTGCTCGCCGTCACCCTCGTTTTCAGCGGCGCAACGACAGCCCAGGCCCAGGCGCTAAAGGCGGCTGACCTGGAAAAGTATGCCAAGGAGAAGTACGGCGACAAGTGGATCGATGCCGCCAAGAACATCGCCGAAGGTCTGACGCTCGACAAGAACGAGTCGTTGACCTATCAAGAGGTGATTCAGGCCGAGGGCAAGACGAAGGAGCAACTCTACGTGGCCCTGAACTACTGGGCCACGGCCACCTTCCCACCGTCGTCCAGCGGAGGCCCCGCCATCACCCTGAACGACAAGGAGGCGGGCTGCATCATCATCACCTCGACCATCCCCGGCATCGTGGAGCACATGGGAACCATCAGCAAGTACACCGTGAGCATCACGCCCGTCATCCGCCTCGACATCAAGGACGGTCGGGTGCGCGTGACCTACACCGTGCAGAGTTATGACATCTTGCGCGACATCTCGGGCGGCTGGTTCGGCATCACCCCGGACGGTGAGAATAACAAATCGTATGGCGACGGCAAGCGCAAGAAGGACGACAAGACCAACGTGAGCCTCTACGACGAGCAGTGGGAGATAGCCCGCCACTACCCGTTCGTGGAGAAGGATGCCCAGAAGCGCACCTGCGCCAAGGCACTGGTGATGACACATGCCTACTCCAACGCCATCATCGACAAGGTGGAGGAAGCCTTGAAGAACGGCATCGTGGGTAACGAGGATGACGACTGGTGATATGAAGATGAATCTGAGAGAGCGGTATCGGTGTTTCAAAGCGTGGCAGGAGAATCCGTTTGACTATACGAACCACAGTGAGCACACCACCAGGTGCGCCAACTGCGGTACGGAGTTCCGTGACAATTTCTGTCCCCGCTGCGGCCAGAAAGCCGGGGTGGGGCCTATAGGGTGGAACACGGTGAGGCAGGGCATCATGATACTCTGGGGCATGGACAACCGCTCGCTCAGTTTCACGCTGGTTCAACTGGCATTGCGGCCCGGCTACCTGATACACGACTATATCAGCGGCAAGCGGCAGGTGGCGTTCCCACCCGTGAAGATGCTGTTCATCGTAGCCCTCGCCAACGCGCTGGCCACCCGGCTGCATGAGAAACTCTACGGTAGCGTGGCAGAGATACAGACCTTTGAGGGGGAGTTGGCCTTCCTGAATCAGTTTATGACCTGGGCGAAGGACAATACGGCCTGGAGCACGCTGCTCTTCATGGCCGTATTTATCCTTCCCACGTGGCTGTTCTTCCGCCGTGCCCCCCGCTACCCCCGGCACAACCTGCCCGAAGGGTTCTTCATTCAGGTGTTCATGGCCAGCCTCAACCTGCTGATAGATACGGTTGCCCAGTTGACGGTCATACGGGCCAGCGTCCTGTTCCCCATCTATTTCATCGTGACCTACAGGCAACTCTTCGGCTACGGGTGGTGGGGTACCATCTGGCGCCTTCTCTTCTGTGCCGCCATCGGTTTCGCGCTGATTCTCATGGCCGCTATGGCCTCGGTGGTCTGGTTCAATGCAGAGGAGATTTTCAGTTCGTAACAATCATGTTTCTTCTTTCAAAGTCTTGTATCGGTTATGACATTCTATTCTAAACACCATTCCCTGCCTATCCCGAAAGGTTCGGACAGAACCCGCCGGAAGGCTTTGCTCGCGGCATGGATGCTGCTGTGCATACAGCCGGCGGCCACTGCCCAGGAAACCGCCGACAGCGTGGAAGCGGACGGGAAGATGCCAGGGGTCATCAGGCAGGTGCTCGACAGGCTTAACCGGCCCCCACGCTACCTCGACGACCGCTATGTGCGAAAGCCGCCGACCAAGTTCATCCTCACCCTGAGGGGCAGAGTACAGCAGACCGGTGTGCGCATCAACGACTATACGGAGTTGGATACCGACTGGGGGCTTGCCAACAGCACACAGACCAACTTGCGCATGCAAGAGCGCCTCCATTACAAGGCAGGAGGCTATATCACCTATTCAGGCATCCGTGCCGGACTGGGCATGAGCGTAGGGCGCAAGAGCGCCGAGAAGAGCACCTCCTTGTACCTCGGCTGCATCAACTCGTACTACGGGCTTACAGCCCAATATAACAATATCAAGGAGAAGGTGTCATCTGATGTACATTCCACTGTGGACTATCATGGTGAGAACTACGAAAATGACTACATGGAGGGCGACACTTACATGGAGTCGGACTATCCTGCCGACATGCGCGAGATACAACTCGACGGCTACTATGCCTTCAACCGCCGCCGCTTCGCCTATACCGCCGTATATGGCGGCAGTGTCGTGCAGCGATGTTCTGCCGGCTCGTGGATGCTGGGAATGAAGTACCTCTATGGGCGGGTGAAGTTCGACTCCAGGGAATCCATTTTTCCCATCCACGTCGGCGGCATCACACGGTTTACCACCCAACAGTTGTCCGTAGGCGGAGGCTACAGTTACAACCTCGTAGTCCTGAACCGTGACGAAAGCGGTCCACTCCTGCGCGGTCTTCGCAACCTCACTTTCAACGCCACCTTCATGCCGATGGTCACCATGTTCAACCCGCTCACCATCTATTACGACAAGAACCTCGTGGAATGGTTCGGCTATGAGACCGACCATCGCACACGCAAGTCACATCCGGAACTCAACTACACTGCCACGACGGGCATGGCGCTGAGCATCGAACGCTTCAGTTTCGTCGTCAAAGTCCACTACGACAACTTCCGCTTCAACACAGGCTTACAGGATGAGAACCTGAACAAACTGGGCGATGAGTATGCCATACAGAAGAACCGCATGAAAGGGCGCTTCTTCAACTGGGGCGTGAGGGCAGATTTTCAAATGAAGTTTTAACCAATGTAATAAAGAAGTATGAGAAGAATCATGCAATG
>Ga0256404_1010559_pt1 | contig 12720 bp, 6 predicted proteins | sample RumenRJG_01DNA_FD_185990 | JGI IMG/M metagenome (GOLD analysis project Ga0256404, IMG submission 185990) | Bovine rumen microbial communities from Lethbridge, Alberta, Canada - RJG_01 | ecosystem: Host-associated > Mammals > Digestive system > Stomach > Rumen | place: Canada: Alberta | collected...
ATATAAAAATAGCATCGCATTTTTCTTGGGTGGCAATCATGATTCTGTTTGGGGAAATAGAAACAAATCTACAAATATTGGCCCCGAAGAAGAACTTGCAAGAAGTTTGGGCGTGCCATATGCAAGATATTCACTTGCAATGACTCTCAATTTGCTTGAACCTGATACTGCAAAAGTTAAAAAAATGACAGTATGCTTAAAACATGAAGTTCCAGACCCACAAAAATATATAAATTATTTAACCAAACAAGGCATTGTTCCTGATGTTATTATAAGAGAACATACTCACAATGGCAATGATGGCATTTATATGACACAAGTTCCAGTTTATGACAAACAAGGCATCTTGAAAGGTTATGAAAATCATCAAGTTCTTGTTTTGACAGGAAAATCAATGCAAAACGGCAACACATATTATGGTGCAGAAAAAATGTTTGACCTAAAAACAAATGCAAAAGGACTTTTGCTTTCTTGGGAAAGGAATCCGTATTATACTGCAAGTGATGTTACGCAACCAAAATATTTGCCAAAGGCAGTTCCATTTGATGTTTTGCACAAAAACGAGACAAAACCAAGTTTATTCTGTGAAATGCTTTTGCGTTATTATGAAAGACCAGATATTGAAAAATATAAAAATAATGTTAAAGATAGGTCACTTAGTGATGTTGCTTCAACATTAGACCATATTACGGAAACAACAGAAAAAAAGTTTGATAGATATAAAGCATTAAAAAAAGTAAAAAAAGTTGCAATGGAGGAAGAAAATGTCAAATGATGGTGTAAATCCAAACAATAATGTTATAAAGCAAGAAGATATAATAAAACTTTGGTATTTGGCAACAGGTGAAAAACTAGGAAAAGTCAATCTTGCAACAAATGAAGAAGTGAATGAAGCAACTCTTGCTGGCAAACAAGAATATATGCAAATGGTTAAAGACAAGGCTATACCACTTGTTTATGAAAAACCAATATATTTGAAATCAAATCAAAACTTGCATATAGTAAATTTTGCAAACACACACAATTTTGATTTAAGCAACCCTCAAATGGGTGTTGAGAATAGAACAAACTATGTCGCGTTCAAAAAAGATTTGCAAGATAAAAAACCAAATGATAAAACAGTCGTTTTCTTTGCAGGCAATTTGATTGGAAAAGAATGGAAGATAAGTGACTTAAACAATGCATCTATTGATGAAAACAAAAAAATATTGTTTTGGGGAATAAAAAACAGGGTAAATCAACTTGTCAATGACATAAAATTTGCAGCAAAAAATGGTGCTGACCAAATTTTCTTGATGAATGGCAGAGAAGAACACATGGCAAAACAAAAACTCAATGTTGATGTATTGCAAGAAGTTTTGAAAGAAAGATTTAATGATTTGATTTTTGATTATATTGTTCAAATTTTGAAAAAAGATAATACATTCAAAGACAAAAAAGTTGAAATTGCTTATGTTAAAGGTGTCAAAAAAGTATTTAATGTTGTGAGATTAAACAAAGACAAAACAACTTCAAACTATACATTCTCAATGCATACAAACCTTAAATCAACAAGCAATGTTTTGGCATCAAACAAAAAAGCAGCAGAAAAACAACATGCAGGTTTTGCATATGCTGATGCAATATTTGTTCAAGGAGAAAATGCAAGTGGTGTTATCAATGATGATTCTAACATTGCAATACTTACGGGTCAATCAACATACAACAATGCAACAAAGGGCAACTTGCCGGGGTATTCTCCAAAGGGTAGAAATTCCGTAACTCTTTTGTTTGGAGAAAAATCACATGATGTTGAACTTGCTTGGTCAATGGATTTGATTGATGAAAACACATACGCACTTGAAAAAAGACTTGCAGAATTGAGAGAAAAAGAACAATATTTGGTTGAACTTTGCGAGCAAAAAATTGAAGAAAAACAAAAAGAATTTGCAAAAACACAATGTGCAAGAAACTTCAACAAAATAAAAAGAGAAATGAAACAAGCAGAGGTGGAAGATGGAGAAACAAAATAAATGTCCAACTTGTGCAAAAGTTTTGCAAAATGATTTCAATTTTTGCCCATATTGTGGAGAAGCAATTTCTGAACTTGCAAAAGAAACTTTGAGAGAACAAACAAAAGTTTCTCAACTCAAACTTATAAATTTGTTGACTGACAAAGTCAAAGACCAAAAAACTTTGGAACTTTTGGAAAAATTGACATCAATGTATAAAGAAAATTAAAAAAAAGTGGATTTAATCCACTTTTTTTATAATATTTTTTCATTCAAATTTTTGCTTGCATCTGCAAGTTTTGCATTTTTGTAATTTTCGTCATTTGTAACTTCTTTTATTATGTTGAGTTGTTTTGGAAATGTTATTTTTTGATTTTCGTCTTTAAGTTCAATTTCTGCAATTGCAATATCATTCCAAAATGGAAAAATATCAATTTCAAAATATTGATTTTTGTATGTCAAACAATACCTTGTTTTTCGTATTTGTCTTTTTGTTGTGTCAGCATTCATCAAAAGTTTCAAATATTCTTCTTGTGACAGTCTTTTTTCAATTTCAATTCGTTTAAGTTCATTTATTTTTCTTTTTACAGTTTTTGTATATATATAATTTCCATCGCTTCCACGCTGTCTTACACGGACTTCTTCATCTGGATTTAATGATTTCAAATATGTTTGAATAATTTCAACTTTTTTGCAATTAGGGTTTTCTTCAAGCCATTTTATGTTTGGATATTCAATCAAAAACTTTCGTTCAATTTCATATGGTTCTGGCTCACCCAAATAAGAAGTCACTTCGGCAATTAGATTTTTCATTTTTTCTTCAAAATCAACTTCGTTATTTATTACTCTCAAATGTGGGTGACCAGTCCAAGATGCAATTATTTTATCATCAAGTTCTGCTGCTTCTTTTACACTTTCAGTGCGTGCATTGTTGTTTGCTGTTGTATAAAAACTTTCTGCACCTTTTGCTGCACTTACCAAATGAAAAACTGCATTATAACTATCCCTCAATTCAACTTCGTTTGTTCCAAGACTATTCATTACAGCAGAGAACTCTGCATCTGTCATATAAGCTTTGTTGTCAAGTGCACCTCTATCACAAACAATTAAAATCTTTTTTGCATTCATAGTGATTGCTGCTTGTTCAAATAGTTTTTCTTTTTCAAGTTGAAGTTTCATTTGGCATTTTTGAAAATCTAGATTTGTTCCACATGTCCATGGCGCAACACCACCAGTTATAAGCTCTGTTGCTGTTTCTGGAACAAACAAAACAGTATATCCTTTTTGAGTAAAAGCATGTTGCACCCAACTCATTGCAGTTGATTTGCCAGCACATGGCCCACCCGTTATGACAATTTTTGTAATTTCCATATCTTTTTTATCTCCATCCTTCATTATTAAGAGATTTTCTATTGGAACATTCCATAATTTAGACAACTTTCTCAAAGTGTCGGTTGTTGGTTTTGACTTTCCGTTTTCCCATTTTGAAATTGCTTTATTTGAAACACCCAATTCTTTTGCAAGTTGTGATTGAGTTAGGTTGTTCTTTTTTCGCATTTCAAAAATATAGTTTCCAAATTCAAAGTCGTTCATAGAGAAAATCTCCTTTATATGATATCTTGATTTTTCACAAAAAGTCAATGTTTGAAAATCTACTTTTGGTAGATATTTTATATACATTTTTATTGATTTTTATTATTTTTTATTTAACACAACCAATGTCTCAACATGTTTTGTTTGTGGAAACATATCATAAGGTTGAATAAAATTTATGTTATATTTGTTTGATTGATTTATCAAATATAAGTCTCTTGCCAATGTGCTAGGGTCACATGATAAATAAATTATTTTGTTTGGTTCTGCATTTAAGATTGCATCTACAACATTTTTGTCGCAACCTTTTCTTGGAGGATCCAAAACAATGGTTAAGTTTTGTTTTTCGGTGTTTGACAAAGTAGATAATAGTTTTGGCAGTTCAACTGCACAATCACCATTTATGTTTGTTAGATTGTTCAAGTTGTTTTGTTTTGCCAAATTGTCAGCAAGTTTTGTTGCTTCTTCAACAATTTCTATTCCAAAAACTTTTTTTGCGTGTTTTGCAATCATTGCAGAGAGAAGTCCTGCACCACTATATGCATCAATTACAATATCATCCTTTATTTGTTCAAATATTCTGTCATATATTTTATGTTTTATATTATCATTTATTTGCAAAAAACTTTGGTTGTTTATTTGATACTTAATCTCATATTCATTTAATATAGCGTTATCTATTCCAAATAAATTTTTGAAATTGTTTGATAATATTACATTGTTTTTTAACTTATTGATATTGATACTCAATCCCAAATTATCAAAATTTTGTTTAAGTAAATCATACAAAAATTTTGCATCTGGCAGTGTGTCACCATTTATAACAACCGTCACAAGCAAAGTGTCACCAATTTCTCTTGCAACAAGGGACCTTAAAAGTCCTTTTTTTGTCTGTTCATCAAATATAGTGTTTTTTGTTTGGTTTAGGTACTGGTTAAATATTTTTATCAACTTATTTATTTTTTGTTTTTGAAGCATGCAAGCATCAATATCAATAATGTTGTGACTATCAGGCCTATACATTCCAAGAGATTTGGTCTTTGGATTGATTGGCATGGCAATTTTGTTGCGATAAGCATATTGATTATCACTTGCAATGCAGTCATTTACTTTACAATTTATCTTTCCAATTTTTGAAATTGCATTTTGCACAATTTCAGTTTTTATTTTTAATGTGTTTTGATAATTTGTGTGTTGCAGTTGACAGCCACCACATTTTGCAAAATATGGGCAAGGTGCAACAATTCTTTCTTGACTTACATTTTTTATTTGGTCAATTTTAGCGAGATTGGTTTTGCTTGTTTGTTTTATTATAGTAGCATCAATATTTTCATCAACAAGAGAGTATGGCACAAAAACAACTTGTCCATCAAAAACGGCAACACCTTCTGCGTTGCAACCATAGTTTTGAATTGTCAGATTTATTTTATCGTTTTTCTTCATAATTATCATTCTTTATATTTTTCAAAAAAGTTTGTCAGTCTTTCAAATGCTTCTTTTGCACTTGGCAAAAAGCCAGCATTCAAAAATGCGTGTTCTGCATCAATACGAGATTTGTTAAAACTTAAATAATCAATCTGTATGTTATAACTTTTGAGAAGCTTGACAAATACTTCTGTTTGAAAGTGTAGTTTGTCAATTTCACCAGATGTCAAAAAACAGGGTGGATAGTTTGTTGAAATATAGTTTGTTGAACTAATTTTTTTGTATATTTCTTTTGGATTATTTTCTGCAATAAGCCAATAGTTATTTAGGTCCTGCATAATTGGTGATGGGTCATCATCAAGATGCTCAAAATCATAAACACCATAATAAAGTCCAAGTGCAGAAATTTTTATTGGAAGTTTTTTATTCTTTTGTGCAGATAACCCTGCAATCAGACTTGAAATGTGTGCACCGGCACTGTCACCAACGAGAAATGTGTTTTCAAAATTTGGAGTAGCAGAGAAATCATATTTTTTCAACAAAGTTTCACTGTGTTTTGCAAAATGTCTTATTGCCAAAATGCAATCTGCAATGCAAGTTTTTATACCAACTTTTGGCATAAGGCGATAATCTATGTTGCAAACAATATATCCTTTTTGTGCAAGGTGACTGCAAAACATTGTGTAGCCATATTTGTCACCAGAGCTCCAAGCACCACCATGAAAGTAAAAAACAACTGGCAATTTTTTTGCTGTATTTGGTGCAATCAAGTCATATTTTTGCAAACTAAATTTTCCGTATTGTATGTTTTTCTTTTTTTGGATATCTTTTAACTTTCTGTTGTGAGTAAAAACAAAAAGCCCAGCGTTTGTGATAACTCTGTTTAATGCAAGTTTTGCTTTTGCTTTTACTTTTTTTAGAAGTTTTGCCATATTTTCTCCAAAAACATTTTGCCACAATTTGCAAAAAATGACAAATGTATAATCAAAAAAACAAAATAATATAATTATCGCATTCAAATTTTGGGTTAATAAAAAATATTTTGTAAATATTTCGCTTAATTGTTGACTTTTATTTTTATTTTGTGGTAGTATTACAGTTAATATGTGTTGCAAAATTTTTTTGCATGCGCACACAAACTTATAGTTTGTGGCTTTGGACACAAACAAAAATAAGTTTTACAACAGAATACATAGTTTTTATTTGAAGGAGAATTGAAATCAATGCAAAACACTCTCAAAATTAAAAAGGTAAAGTATGGAAGTGCAGAGCGATACAACTTTGCAAAAGTAGATGAAGAGATTGAACCACCTTACCTTTTGGACATCCAAAAGAAACCATATCAAGAGTTTCTTAAAACTGGAATTGGGGAGGTGCTTGAAGAATATTCTCCTATTGTTGATTATAGCGATAAGGCAGAATTATATTTTACAGGTTACAGCCTTAATGACAAGCCAAAATACACAAAAGAAGAATGCCGTCGTTCTCGTCTCAATTACACAGTTCCACTCAAAGTCAATGCAAGACTTGTTTTGAAAGAAACTGGTGAAGTGATTGAGCAAGAAGCATTTATGGGTGACATTCCACTTATGAGTGAAGAAGGCTATTTTATTGTCAATGGTGTTGAAAGAGTTATCATAAGCCAAATTATCAAAAGTGCATCAGTTTATTTTGAAAAAACAATTGATAAGTCCGGAAAGAATGAAATTATTGCAACACTTCATTCACCTCGTGGCACAAGATTTGCAGTTGAGCAAAATCATACTGATACACTCAAAGTCATCATCAATGCAAACAGCAAAGTCAGTGCTGGTGTCTTTTTGAAAGCTTGTGGAATGACAAATCAAAGCATATTAGATTTGTTTGACAATGACCCAATCATAAAAAACACACTTGAAAAAGAGCCACAAGAAACAGAAGAAGATTGTTTGATAGAAATTGCAAGAAAGACAAGACCAAGTGAAGTCCCAGACGCAAATGCAACAAGGCAATATCTTTATGATACATTCTTCTCAAATTTGTATTATAACTTTGCTCATGTTGGTCGTTTCAAATATGACAAAAAACTTTCACTTGCAACAAGAATAACAAACAAAGTTGCAGCAGAAGATGTCAAGTTTGGTAGAAAAACTTTTGTAAAGCAAGGTGAAGTTATCACAGAAGAAGTTGCAAAAGATATTCAAAATTCTGGACTTAATGAAGTCAGAATAATGTTAAATGACAAACCACACAAAATTATTGGAAACGCTCGTGTAGACATTACAAAGTTTGTTGACTGTGACCCAGAAGAAGTTGGCGTAACAGAACTTGCATATTATCCACTTCTTGCAAAAATTTTGGAAGAGAATAAAACAAAAGAAGATAGAATTGAAGCAATCAAGCAAAATGCAAAAGAACTTGTTACAACTCATTTGACACTTGAAGACATTATTTCATCAATCAGTTATTTGAGAGATGTTGATTTGGGAATTGGAGAAACAGATAATGTTGACCACCTTGCAAACAGAAGAATTGCAAGCGTTGGAGAACTTCTTCAAAACGAATTTAGAAAGGGTGTTGCAAAACTTCGTGATAATATAAGAGAAAATATGCAAAGCCACGAACTTAGCGAAATTTCTCCATCATCACTTATCAACGCAAGACCAATAAACAAATTTTTGAAAGACTTTATGTCAAGTTCACAACTTTCACAAATTACAGAAGACTTTAACCCTGCATCAACTCTTACAAACAAGAGAAGAATTTCAGCAGTTGGTCCTGGTGGCATCAAAAAAGAGCGTGCAACAGCAGATGTTCGTGATATCCACTATTCTCATTATGGTCGTATTTGTGCAGTTGAAACACCAGAAGGACAGAGCATTGGACTTGTCAACGGACTTGCAGCATATACACGCACAAACAAATATGGCTTTTTGGAAACACCTTACAAAAAGGTTATAAACGGAAAAGTCACAAAAGAAATTGTCTACCTTATGGCAGATGATGAAGAAAAATATTATATAGCACAAGCTATTGAACCATACGATGATGACAGAATTCTTGTAAATGATAGAATTGTTTGCCGTCACAAAGGCACATTTATTGAAATGCCAAGAGAAAAGGTTGATTTTGTTGATGTTTCACCAAGACAATTTGTCAGTTCAACAACATCACTTATTCCTTTCCTAGAAAACGACGATACAGTTCGTGCCCTTACAGGTAGCAACATGCAGCGTCAAGCAGTTCCACTTCTTAGAGCAGACAGCCCTATTGTTGGAACAGGTATTGAACACAAAATTGCAATGGATAGTGGTGTTATGGTCCTTTCAAAGACAGAAGGAACAGTCAGTTATGTTGATGCAGACCACATTATCGTAAAATCAAAAGACGGTGAAGAAATAACTTACAAACTCACCAAATTCCAAAAAACAAACAAAGAAACTTGTTACAACCAAAAACCAAATGTCGTTGTTGGACAAAAAGTCAAGCCAGGTGATGTGCTTGCAGATGGATATAGCACACAAAATGGTGAACTTGCTATTGGAAAAAATGTTACAATCGCATTTATGAATTGGGAAGGATACAACTACGAAGACGCTATCCTTTTGAATGAAAAACTTGTTAGAGATGACACATTTACTTCAATTGCTCTCACAACAGAAGAATGTGCAGTCAGGTCAACAAAGCTTGGTGATGAAGAAATCACAAGAGATATTCCAAATGCACCAGAAGAACTTCTCAAAAATCTTGATGCAGACGGAATTGTCCGTATTGGAGCAGAAGTTAGACCAGGTGATTATCTTGTTGGAAAGGTTACACCAAAGGGTGAAACAGAACTTACACCAGAAGAAAGACTACTCAGAGCAATATTTGGTGAAAAGGCAAGAGAAGTTAGAGATAACTCACTCAAAGTTCCACATGGTGGTGGCGGAATTGTTGTTGATGTTCAAGTATTTTCAAGAAAAAACAAAGATGAACTTGAAACAGGAGTCAATCAACTTGTAAAAGTTTACATTGCAAAGAAAAGAAAAATTTCTGTTGGAGACAAAATGGCTGGAAGACACGGAAACAAAGGTTGTGTCTCACGCATTTTGCCACAAGAAGATATGCCATATTTGGCAAACGGTCAACCAGTTGATGTTGTCCTTAACCCACTTGGTGTTCCATCTCGTATGAACATTGGTCAGGTTTTGGAAGTTCACCTTGGACTTATTGCAAAAACACTTGGTTGGAAGGTTGCGACACCAAACTTTAATGGTTGCAAAGAAAGTGACATCAAAGAGATGCTCAAAGAAAACAACTTGCCAGAAGACGGAAAAGTTCAGCTTTATGATGGCAGAACAGGTGAACCATTTGAAAACAAAGTCACCGTTGGTGTCATGTATATGATTAAGCTTGAACATATGTCAGAAACAAAAATTCATGCTCGTTCAATTGGAAGTTATGCACTTGTCACTCGTCAGCCACTTGGTGGAAAGGCAATGTTCGGTGGTCAGAGATTTGGAGAAATGGAAGTTTGGGCACTTGAAGCATATGGCGCAAGCCATGTTTTGCAAGAAATGGTTACTGTCAAAAGTGACGATGTTCAGGGCAGAACAAAGACATACGAAAGTATTGTCAAAGGTGAGCCTATTGCCGAACCTGGTATTCCAGAAAGCTTTAAGGTTGTTGTAAAAGAGTTCCAAGGTCTTGGACTTGATGTCAAAATTTTGACAGAAGACAACAAAGAAATGAGTGTAAACGAATTTGCACCAGAACAAGAGCCAACAACCAATTTGGCAATTCAATCAGAACTTTCTGATATTGATATTGACGAACATACAGAACAAGAATTTGATGATTTGCAAGACAATACAGAGAATGAAATTGAAGATATCTTTGATGATTTTGATGATGAACTTCTTGAAGAAGATGAAATAGAGTAATATAGGAGAAAGAGTTAATGTTTGAATTAAGCAATTTTCACGCAATCAAAATAGGTCTTGCTTCACCAGAAAAGATTAGAGAATGGTCTCATGGTGAAGTTACAAAGGCAGAAACAATAAACTATCGTACTCAAAAACCAGAGCCAGATGGTTTGTTTTGCGAAAGAATTTTTGGACCAAGAAAAGATTTTGAATGTCATTGTGGAAAATATAAAAGAATTAGATATAAAGGCTTGATTTGTGACAAATGTGGTGTTGAAGTTACCACAAGTTCTGTCAGAAGAGAGCGTATGGGACACATTGAACTTGCAACTCCTTGTTCTCATATTTGGTTTTTCAAAAACAATCCAAGCAGAATTGGAACAGCACTTGATATAGGCCTAAAAAACTTGGAACAAGTTTTGTATTATGTCAATTTTATTGTGCTTGACCCGGGTTCAACTGATTTTGAATACAAACAAATTATCACAGATAAAGAATATCGTGATGCAGAAGAAAAGTTTGGTTATGGAAGCTTTAAAGCTGGCATGGGTGGCGAAGCTATAAAACAACTTTTGAAAGATGTTGATGTTGATAAAGAAGTTGCAAAACTCACAGAGCAAATGCACAAATCAAAAGGTCAAAAAAGACTTAAAGTTGTTAGAAGACTTGAAGTTTTGTCAGCATTCCAAAAAAGTGGCAACAAACTTGAATGGATGATTATGGATTGCATTCCTGTCATACCACCAGATTTGAGACCAATGGTCCAACTTGATGGTGGCAGATTTGCAACAAATGACCTTAATGACCTTTATAGAAGAGTTATCAACAGAAATTTGAGACTCAAAAAACTTATGGAACTTGGAGCACCAGATGTCATTGTCCGAAATGAAAAGAGAATGCTTCAAGAAGCTGTTGATGCACTCTTTGACAACGGAAAGCACGGAAAGCCAGTTGTTGGTGGAAGCAAAGGTAGAGAACTTAAATCTCTTGCAGCTGCTCTTAAAGGAAAGAGTGGTCGTTTCCGTCAAAACCTTTTGGGTAAGCGTGTTGACTATTCTGGTCGTGCCGTTATCGTCATTGGACCAAGCCTTAAAATGTATCAATGCGGTGTGCCAAAAACAATGGCGCTAGAACTTTTCAAACCATTTGTTATGAAACGCCTTGTTGAAATGAACCAAAGTTATAACATAAAAACAGCAAAAAGAATGGTTGAAAGAGAGCAACCAGTGGTTTGGGATATTTTGGAAGAAGTTATCAAAGACCACCCAGTTCTCTTAAACCGTGCTCCAACACTTCACAAATTGTCAATTCAGGCATTTGAACCAGTTTTGGTAGAAGGCAATGCAATTAGACTTCACCCACTTGTATGTCCTGGATTTAATGCTGACTTTGACGGTGACCAAATGGCTATTCACGTGCCACTTAGTTTGGAAGCACAAGCAGAAGCAAGATTCTTGATGCTCTCTACAAATGGAATTGTTAAACCAAGTGATGGTTCACCAATCGTTGCACCAGAGCAAGACATTGTTTTGGGTTCTTACTATATAACAATGTTAAAGCCAGGTGCAAAAGGTGAAAACGGACTCTTTATTGATGAAGATGAAGTTATGATGGCTTACCAACTTAAAGAACTTGATATTCACGCACAAATTTATGTGAGAAGAACAGGTGAACTCAATGGTGAGACATATACAAGAAAAATAAAAACAAGTGCTGGAAGAATTATTTTTAACAGAGTTATTCCACAAGATTTGGGAATTGTTGACAGACAAAACCCAGAAACATTCCTTGATTATGAAATTGATTATAATGTTGGCAAATCACAACTTAAACAACTTGTCAATCTCATTTACAAAAAGCACGGAACAACAGAGACAGCAAAGTCACTTGACAGAATAAAAGAACTTGGATACAAATATAGCACTCTTTCTGGAATTACTATGAACATATTTGATATGGTCGTTCCAAAAGAGAGAGAACATATTATTGAAGTCGCAAACGAGCAAGTTGAAAAAAATGAAAAAATGTATTTGCGTGGACTTTTGTCACTTGATGACAAACAAAACAAAAACATTGCAATTTGGTCAGATGCCACAGAACAAGTCAGCAAAGCTGTTCAAGCAAATTTGGGAACATTTAATCCACTTAACATAATTGCTGTTTCAAAGGCAAGAACAAATCCTTCACAGCTTAACCAAGTTTGTGGAATGCGTGGACCTATTTCTGCTACATCTGGTGAAAAGTTGGATATTCCAATCAAATCAAATTATAGATATGGTTTGACACCATTTGAATATTTCCTTTCTGCCCGTGGTGGAAGAAAAGGACTTGCCGACGTTGCTATGAAAACAGCTGACGCTGGTTATCTTACAAGAAGACTTGTTGATGTTGCACAAGAAGTTATTGTTACAGAAGATGATTGCTTTGCATCACTTGGTGAAAAAGCAAAGGGTATGAAAGTTTCTGCTGTCAACATTGATAGCACAGAAGTTATTTCTCTCAAAAAGAGAATTGCTGGAAGATTTACTGTCAACGATGTTGTTGATCCAAAAACAAAAGAGGTTATTGTCCCAGCAGACACAATGATTTCAGAAGAACAAGCAAAGCAAATAGAAGATGCTGGTGTAAAAGAAGTTGAAATTAGAACAGCTCTTACATGCCGTGCAAGACACGGAATTTGTGCAAAATGTTATGGAAAAGATATGACAACTGACAAAATTGTTCCAATTGGTGAAGCAGTTGGTGTTATTGCAGCACAATCAGTTGGTGAACCAGGAACACAGCTTACACTTCGTAACTTCCATACTGGTGGTGTTTCTACCGCA
>Ga0256404_1010562_pt1 | contig 12717 bp, 10 predicted proteins | sample RumenRJG_01DNA_FD_185990 | JGI IMG/M metagenome (GOLD analysis project Ga0256404, IMG submission 185990) | Bovine rumen microbial communities from Lethbridge, Alberta, Canada - RJG_01 | ecosystem: Host-associated > Mammals > Digestive system > Stomach > Rumen | place: Canada: Alberta | collected...
GGAATTACTGGAAGCATTGTTGAAAGATCCAGAGATTGGATATGCAATTGCAATTGCATTGGTTATATTTCTGCTTTTTGTAGTCCCTATTCTTCTATTTGTTAGGTATATAATAAAAGACTATTATGTCAGTAAGAAATATATCCATAGAAGGCTGATTAAAACCATCGATTACATGCTAATAGAGGAGGGCAATCAATGCCATTGTTTTGAGTGATTATCTTTGCTGATTTGAATTTATGGAAGCGGGGTTGTTGTAATGAAATGGACAGACTACAGGGAATACTATTCGCTTTATGATCACCCTTAGGGAGCAGAATAATGTTTTATAGATCCCTAAAGATTAGAATCTGGGAGTACAGTCATCAGTGTAGTTGAATCGACAAGGGCGGCCAAAGCATGTATAAATTGATTTCCGTTTTAAGCTTATTGATAAGGCAGTTCTGTCTTCCGAATCCTTTTGAGTGCTTTGGCGATTCTGCTCTGCTAATCAATTGGATAGCCGGAATCGTGATGGCACCGGTCACATACTTGATCGTGGGACTGTTCTATGAAAAGGGGTCCGAGCCGGCAGTCGGCAGTCTGTTGTATCTAGTGATATATGCGATACTGACAGGCATTTTATGTGTTATGAGCATCTTTTCCTTTGCCTGGTGGTGGATTTTGATACTGCTGCTTGCCTTTATTGGAGTGGTTATCGGAATCCGGATCATAAGCGAAAAGATAGAAGCTAACTGCTGTAGAAATTGAGGTTTGTAAGGATGAGCATGGAGAACAGAACGGTAGGAGAATGCTTTCATCAGATTCGTAATGGAGCTAATATCAAGCAAGGACTTGCTAATGGTGGTTTTCCGATTACGAGAATTGAAACCACTGCAAATGACACCTTTAACCGTGATCGAATGGGATATGCCGGAATAACAGATATTGGAAGGTACGAGAGTTTTATTCTCGAAGATGGAGATCTGCTAATGTCTCATATTAATAGCGTACAGTATCTTGGCAGGACTGTTTTATACAAAAAGCAACCAGGCGAAGTCATTATTCATGGCATGAATCTATTGGGGCTGAAGGCTAACAGAAACATAATCCTACCTGAATATGCCCGATACTGTTTTTATGCTCCGGGCTTTCGGGAGCAGTTAGCTAAGATAACTAAGAAATCCGTAAATCAAGCAAGTTTTACTGTATCGGATCTTAAGAAGATAGTCATCAAAGTACCATCATTAAACGAGCAGAGAAGAACTGTAGTAATACTTGATAAGACAAAAGAATTATTAGGTTATCGCCGAGACGAACTCCAAAAGCTGGATGAATTGATCAAAGCCCGATTTGTCGAGATGTTTGGGGATCCAGTGACAAACTCATTTGGTTGGAAACAGGCATTGTTGCAAGAAGTAACGAGTAAAATTGGTTCTGGCGCAACACCGAAAGGCGGTAAAGAAAGCTATCAGCAAGAAGGCACTACACTTATACGCAGTATGAATGTTCATGATGGAAGATTCGAGTATAAAGACTTGGCTCATATTACTGAAGAGCAAGCGAGGCAACTAAATAATGTGATCGTGGAAAAAAGTGATGTCTTTATCAATATAACCGGTGCATCAGTAGCACGTTCATGTGTTGTTCCATATAATGTGCTTCCGGCCAGAGTCAATCAGCATGTCGCAATCATACGGTGTATTCAAAACCGCTTACATCCGATTTTTGCAAATTGTATGTTTCTAAATGACAAATTCAAGAGACAGCTCCTGGAAATTGGTGAAGCTGGTGGAGCCACACGACAGGCAATTACAAAGCAGCAACTTGAAGCATTAACAGTTATACTGCCGCCCATTGAGCTACAGGAGCAATTTGCACACTTTGTCTCTCGGCTCAATAAGTCAACGGCCGCCGTCCAGAAAGCTCTCGATGAGACACAGACGCTTTTTGACAGCCTGATGCAAATGTATTTCGGGTGATGCAATATATAAAAGGTGGTTATAAATGTATACAAACTACACCAGTGAAGAATTACGGTCAATTTGCAGAAATAGCATCGAAGCCTTTGAAATGTGGGGACGAAGAATAATTCATGAAAAGATGACTGAAAAATATGGAAGCAGCTATTGTGATGCAAAGTCGGAAACAGGTGAATATATAATTAAAAGCGAAATCAGAAAGCGACTGCAGAAAGATACGATGTCGGGACAAGCAGATGTAGGCAGAAGTGTAGATAGAATGCTTTTGGATGATATTGTTTACTTTCTCTGTCATGTGAGACTGTACAAGGAACTGTTTAAGCCAATTCTTGATAAAGTGTTTCCAATGGGGGTTGATACTGCTCGTGCATTTCTTAAACGGTTAGTTCCCATTCGCAATGCGCTTTCTCATTCACGCCCCATTAGTCGCAGACAAGCCGAACAGGCAGTATGCTATTCCAATGATTTTATAGATGGTTTAAAAGAGTATTATAAGGAGCAGGGTATGGAAAGAGTTTGGAATGTTCCGCGAGTCATTAGACTTAACGATTCATTCGGAAACGAATTTGATGTAACAAATGATAATCGTTATGGGGGATCGAATATTACTGTTAATCAGCCTTTGTATCCCGGTGAATTGTATACTATTCAAATTGAAGTTGATTCATCTTTCGAAGAATCAGAGTATACAATCACATGGAAGAAGGCGCATAAGAGCATGGATGAGATGAAAAACCAAAAAAGAGTATCTATTCCGATAACTATAGATGATGTCGGAATAATGCTACTGGTTACTGTTCACATTATTTCGAATCGTTCGTGGCACAAATATCGAACTTATGATCATGCGATAGCCATAGCCCTTTGTGTCTATCCGCCAAGGGATGAGTATTAAGCAAGTTGGCCATTTTATCAATGGGTTTTATCATGATTTAACTATTATCGAACAATTGCAAACTGAGAAAAATGAAAGAAAATCACACATATCACCAGCATTATATACCACAGTTTTATTTACGAAACTTCGCTGATAAAACTGAGAAAGCTTATGTGCTAAATAGACAAGATAACAGGATAACCCATTCCAGAATCAAAAAAATAGGCTTTCAAAATGATATTTATGAGACTAAATGGGAAGGCGCAAATCCGATTTTGGGGAAATATGTCCTGGATAATCAGATTGAACAAAAGTTTGGAGATATTGAATCAAAAGCAGCAACGATAATCAAAGATATCATCGACAGAGTAAAAACTGTGCGGGAAATACAACTCAATCAACATAGCCGGGAAGTATTATGTGAGTTTTTAGCTCTACTTTATCTGAGAAATCCGATGGTTTTTAACCAACTACAAAAGGATTACTCAGATATCGATAAGGAACCAGGAATGATTCCCGTAATACAGGTGGTGGCAAACCTACTTAACGATATTGGTATGGGAGGAGTTAATTCATTACTGGCGCACTCGGTTAAGACGGGCATTTTTGACAAAACTATTCCTGGAAGTCCGGCTTATGAAGAGTATGCTCATATAGAGAGTATGAACTGGCTATTTTGGCTGTCCAAAGAAGGAGGTTTCTGTACTTGCGATTATCCACTTATTATTGATTATGATGATGACCTAATATGGCAGCGTGTGGTGTTTCCGCTCTCGGCGAAGGTGGCATGTGTGTTGTTTGAAAAAAACTTTCCACTCATTTGTAAGAACAGAGTTATAGAGGTGCGCCCAGACTTTGTTTCCTCAATTAATGAACGGTATACAGGATTATCGCCAAAGCTTGCGCGGTTTATCATATCGGGTAATGAAGCAGTATTATTGAGACTACAAACCGCCGGGAAAGGCACATAATGTTTGTTAAGTGTCAATTCAGAGAAATATCATGTGGGCATTATGATTCATACGAAACTGATACAGAATTGGTGTTTACAGACTACGCCGTAGTGCTGAAACAGGATTCTACTGGACAAATTTGCGAAGTTTTAAAAACTGTCCGGTAGCAGTGGACAAAAAGCAGGCGGATCTTCCGGATCGACCCGTAGCTTGTAACCCTCCGCCCAGCAGAAACATACTTGACAAATAGGGAACAAACAGATATTTTGTATTCGTAAAAGTTCCCTAACTGAAGGTTATGTGATGTCAGATTTTGAACGAATCCAAATAGCACTTCGTGAAAGAGCCGATCTGAATGCCCGGCTGTCATTGATTCCCTATGAAGGAACCGTGGAAATCAAGGAAGTAAAGGCTCAAAAGTATTTATATGTCCGAAAACGCATCGGCAGCCGCGTAAGCTCCAAGTATGTGGGCGTATATTCGGATGATCTGTACCAGCTGCTGCTCCGCTCCACACGGGAAGCACGGGATCTTAGAAAGCAGATTCGAAAACTGGATACCGAGCTTGCCAAAATGGGATATCAGGAGGCAGATTTCCCGGAGAGAGTGATCCGAAATCTGGACTTTGCCCGCATCCACATGAAAACGAATATCTACGATCAGGCCGTCCTGGAAGGTGTTGCCACCTCTTTCCCTCAAACCGAAGAGATCTTGGAAAATGGCTTGGTAAGTGGTATGACCGCAACGGATATTCAGAAGATTCTTAACCTGAAGCACGCATGGGAATTCATCCTGGATCCGGATGTGATTCAGGCAAAGAGCGATTATTATATCCTTTGCCACATAGCCCGTTTAGTGAATGAGGGCCTTTTTGCGGACGGCGGCAGACTCCGGGGAGTGCCTGTCAGGATTGGAGGTTCCTCTTATGTGCCTCCCATCCCCATCGAATCTGCTGTGAAAGAGCATCTGGATGAGATTCTGCAAGCAGATTCAGATGAAATTGATAAAGCCATAGAGCTGTGTCTATATACCATGAAAACACAGGTTTTTCTGGATGGGAATAAGCGGGCGGCTGTCATATACGCCAATCATTACCTGATTGCCCATGGTCAGGGCATGCTGGTTATCCCGGAGCTGGATGTCCCGGATTTCAAGAAGCTTCTTGTTTCCTTCTACGAAGGGGAAGCCCCCGCTGTTATTGCTGCCTTTTTGAAAAACAAGTGTTGGAGAACATTTTAGGGAAAAGAGTATTTGGGTTGATAATTGTGGGCTATTTCACCAATGGTAAGAACTATGCGATGAGGGAATAAAAATGACAAACTTTGACCTCTTTACAAAAGAAAAAGATTTCGCCCCCTTTGCGGAGGCGGCGGTGGCGGCGGAGCGGATTTTCCAGATCGACCCCGCGGCCTGTGTGATGAATTGCCGCCGGTCCATGGAAGGGGCCGTGAAATGGATGTACTCCGTGGACAGTGCTTTGGTGACGCCCTGGGACGAAAAGCTGGTGAGCCTCATGAACACGGAGGAGTTCCGGGAACTGGTGGATGAAAACCTCCTGCGCCGCATGGAATATATCCGAAGGACTGGGAACAGCGCCGCCCACAGCGGGAATCGCATCAGTCCGGAACAGGCGGCTCTCTGCCTGGTCAATCTGTATTATTTCCTGGATTTCGTGGCCTATTGTTATGGGGAGGAATATCAGGAAAGGTCCTATGATCCATCGCTGCTGGAGACCCCTCATCCCTCTGCAGTGCAGACACCCTCCCCTCAGGAGGAAGGCAGAGAAGAAGAGCTTCAACGCTTGATGGAAGAGAATGCCGCTCTCCGGGAAGAACTTACCGCCCGCCGGGCAGAGCAGCAGCCTAGCTATATCCCCAAGCCCCTGGACTTGTCCGAATTCAAGACCCGGCGGCTCTATATAGATACCCTGCTGGCGGATGCGGGCTGGATCGAGGGGACAAACTGGATCAACGAGTATGAGATCCCCGGCATGCCCAACAAATCCGAAGTGGGTTTTGCCGACTATGCCCTGCTGGGGGATGACGGCCGAGTGCTGGCCATTGTGGAGGCCAAGCGGAGCTGCGTGGATGTGGCCAAGGGCCGTCAGCAGGCAAAGCTGTATGCGGATCTGATCGAGCAGAAACAGGGCCGCCGCCCGGTGGTATTCCTCACTAACGGCTTTGACACCCGGATCGTAGATAATCAGTACCCGGAGCGGAAGGTGGCAGCCTTTTACTCCAAGCGGGATCTGGAAAAATGGTTCAATCTGCTTCGCATGCGCAGCAGTCTGAAAAACATTGCAGTGGATAAAAATATTGCGGGTCGCTATTATCAGGAGGCCGCCGTCAAGGCGGTTTGCGACAGCTTCGGGCAGAAAAACCGTCGGAAGGCCCTCCTGGTCATGGCCACCGGTTCCGGCAAGACGCGGACAGTTATTGCCCTAGTGAAAGTGCTGCTGGAGCAGGGCTGGATCAAAAATGTGCTCTTCCTGGCAGACCGAAATTCCCTGGTGACCCAGGCCAAGCGGAGCTTCGTGAATTTGCTGCCGGATCTTTCTGTTACAAACCTCTGCGAGGAGAAGGACAATTATACCGCCCACGGCGTGTTCTCCACCTACCAGACCATGATGAACTGCATCGATTCTGTGAGGGATGAGGAGGGCAAGCTGTTCTCCTGCGGCCATTTCGACCTGGTGATCTGCGACGAGGCCCACCGGTCGATCTACAACAAATACAAGGATATCTTCAATTATTTCGACGCGCCCCTGGTGGGTCTGACCGCCACGCCCAAGGATGAGATCGACAAAAATACCTATTCCATTTTCGAGTTGGAAAGCGGCGTCCCCACCTATGGCTATGAGCTGGCCCAGGCGGTAAAGGACGGCTACCTGGTGGATTTTATGTCGGTGGAAACGACACTGAAATTCATCCAACAGGGTATAGTCTATGATGATCTGTCCGAAGAAGATAAGGAAATCTATGAGGACACCTTTGAGGATGAAAACGGCGAGCTGCCGGAAAGCATTGCCTCCTCTGCCCTGAACGAGTGGATCTTCAATGAAGATACCATCCGGGAGGTGCTGCATATCCTTATGACCCACGGGCTGAAGATCGACTACGGCAACAAGATGGGCAAGACCATCATCTTTGCCAAGAATCATAGGCACGCAGAGAAGATCCTGGAAGTGTTCGGGAAGGAATATCCCCATCTGAATGGCTATGCCAAGGTCATTGACAACTATTTGACCTATGCCCAGACCGCCATTGATGAATTTGCGGATCCGAAGAAACTGCCCCAGATCGCCATTTCCGTGGATATGCTGGATACGGGTATCGATGTGCCGGAAGTGCTGAATCTGGTATTTTTCAAGAAGGTCATGAGCAAAGCCAAGTTCTGGCAGATGATCGGGCGTGGCACACGCCTTTGCCCGGGGCTCATGGACGGTGCTGACAAGGACAAGTTTTACATCTTTGATTTCTGCGGGAATTTCGAGTTTTTCCGCATGAATAAAGGAAGGCCCACGGCGAATATGATCGCCCTGCAAGGGGCCATTTTCGGCCTGCAATTTGAGATCAGCTATAAGCTCCAGGATCTCCAATATCAAACGGAGCCCCTGATGGACTACCGCAAGGAACTGGTGGAGCATATGAGTGGGAAGGTACGGGAACTGAATCGGGATAATTTCGCCGTCCGCCAGCATATACGCTATGTGGATCAGTATGCCGCGCCAGAGAATTACCAGCTCCTGACTTATGAAGATACGCTTATGGTCCGGGAGGAGCTGGCTCCGTTGATTGAGCCGGAGAACGATGATGCCAAAGCATTGCGATTCGATGCCCTGATGTATGGGATCGAGCTTGCTTATCTCGCAGGAAAAAAGTATAGCCGGGCCAGACACGATTTGCTGAAAAAGGTCTCTGCCGTGGCCAGCGTAGCCAACATCCCTGAGATCATGATGCAGGCAGAGCTGATCGATAAGATCCTGCATACGGACTATTTGGACAATGCCGGCATCGATGAATTTGAGCATATCCGCGAGAGTCTGCGGGATCTGATGAAGTACATTCCGACCGGCAAGATCATATATGATACGGATTTCGATGACGAGATTTTGTCAATCGACTGGAAGGAATCCGAACTGGACAGCGACGACCTGAAAAACTACAAAGCAAAGGCTGAGTACTATGTCCGGCAGCATCAGGATAATGCCGTGATTGCGAAACTGAAAGGTAACGTGCCGCTGACCAGTGCAGACGTAAAAATACTGGAAGAAATACTGTGGAGCGAGGTCGGCACCAGACAGGAATATCAGGCTGAGTACGGAGAGAAGCCCCTGGGCGAGTTTGTCCGGGAGATCGTGGGTCTGGATATGAATGCTGCCAAAGCGGCCTTTGCGGAGTTTTTAAGCGATACGAACCTGGATAGCCGGCAAGTCTATTTCGTCAATCAGATCGTGGAGTACATTGTCCACAACGGCATGATGAAAGATCTGTCTGTGCTTCAGGAGCCTCCGTTCACAGACCAAGGCAGCATCGTGGAAGTCTTCACAGATCTGACCGTTTGGACGGGCATCCGTAGAGTGATTGAACAGGTCAATGCGAATGCAGCAGTTGCGTAAAGCAAATCGAGCACTGTATGATTGATATAAAATTAGCAAGATGATCGAAGGAGCCCCCTATGGCAAGAGCATTTTCTGCTCAAGAAGCAAGATCCTTGCATCAAAAACATGTTGATCTTCAAAAAAGCCTAAAGGATACTTGGTTATTGCCCAATCGGTATATTGGAGAGATTACGGATGCGTCGGAGAAACTTGTCGCAGACGAGGTCTTGAATACCCTGAGAGGCGTGCCCATAGAGGAGATTAACCGAGATAAGCTTGACCGCATAATCGCAAAGCGTGGAGGAGCACAAGAAGGACGAATAAATTGAACTACCAAGTAATAATATAAAAAGTCGATACAGGGTACCCAGTGGTTTACCTATAAAGGAAAACTGCTTACTGACATAGCCAAGGAAAAACAGTGGGATGCAACATAGAATAATTGAGAATATGAATACAATACATGTTGTCGCAGCCATTATCCGTGATCAGGACCGTATCTTCGCCACCCAGCGGGGCTACGGAGATTGGAAGGATTATTGGGAGTTCCCCGGCGGAAAGATTGAAGCTGGTGAAACAGCGGAGGATGCCCTGAGCCGGGAGATCCGGGAAGAACTGGACACCGATATTACGGTAGGAGAGAAGCTTGCCTCAATCGAATATGATTATCCTGCGTTTCACCTCAGTATGGAATGCTTTATGGCAGAGGTGCAGCAGGGAGAACTGGTCTTAAAAGAGCATGAAGCCGCAAGATGGCTTGGTAAAAATGAACTGGATAGCCTCAACTGGCTTCCGGCAGACATGGAAATTATCGAATTGCTGAAGCAGAAGTTTTCTTAAAAGGGAATGATAGAGATGAGTCCTAATCCTCGGTGTCTATATGAAAATAGTTTCGCAGGATTCCTAAGCGAAACGGAAATGTCGGTCCTGGGACAGCTTGTTGATCATTATCATGGTGAGGCCCGCACTACAACCATCGAAGCATGGAAGGGTGAAATCTCCATTATGCGGAAGGTGCTCTCCCGCTTTGAAGAGGGCGAAGGCGGGGTAATATTTGAGTATGACATTCCTCGGCTGGGCAAACGAATCGATGTGGTGCTGCTTTTTAAAGGCATTATTTTCTGCATTGAGTTTAAAGTCGGTGAAACACGGATTCTGGAAGCAGATATGGACCAGGTGCTGGACTACGCACTGGACCTTAAAAACTTCCATAAGTTCAGTCAGGAAAAGGTCATCGTTCCGATCCTTATAGCCACAAATTATGGGCATGCTTCCTCCGTTATTCAAATGTCCGTATATGATGACAGAGTGGTGAATCCGCTTGTGACAGGGAAAGAGCATCTATTTGACTTGATTTCGGCTGTTTTGGCAAGATTTCCCCATGAAACACCGATTGATCCCAACTGGATCATCAGTCCGTATGCGCCTACCCCGACCATTATTGAAGCAGCCCGGTCGTTGTACGAGAATCATTCTGTAGAGGATATCACCCGTCATGAAGCGGACAAAGTTTATACTGACAGGACCATAGGCTATCTTCTTAAGGTGATCAAAAAAAGCAGGGAAGAACACCGTAAAAGCATTTGTTTTGTCACCGGAGTGCCGGGAGCCGGCAAGACTTTGGTGGGGCTGGATGTGGCAATCCGACAGACCTACCAGGGACAGGATAAACCTGTAGAAGATGAAGGTGCCGTATATTTATCCGGAAATGGCCCCCTGGTGGCGGTCTTAACGGAAGCCCTTGCCCAGGACAATTATAAAAAAAGCCGTGAAAAGGGCGAGCAAAAGAAACTGTCAGATTCCCGGAGGGAAGTGGGCAAAGCGATCCAGATGATCCACAGATACCGCGATAATATGCTAGCCAAAATCAAGAACCCCGTGGAAAACGGTGTGTTGGAGATAGATCCGGAAAAGGCTGTTAGACTGGAAAAAGCGGGCTTCGGCGAGGTGGAACATGTGGCTATTTTTGATGAGGCCCAACGGTCCTGGACCCATAAAAGACTGGCGGATTATCTGAAACGGGGCGGAACCTACGGCAATAAATTGAAGGTCCCGAATTTCCCCATGTCGGAAGCTGCCTTCCTGATTTGGTCCCTGGATCAGCGGGAAGATTGGGCAACCATTATATGCCTTGTAGGCGGCGGACAGGAAATCAATACGGGGGAAGCGGGCATATCTGAGTGGATCGCCGCCCTCAATCAGAAATTCTCTCAGTGGGATGTTTATATCTCTCCTCATTTGAAAGAGGCGGAATATGCCGAGGGCAAGGTCAATGAGCTTCTGAAAAGAAATCCCAATGTCACCTACGAAGAGAGCTTGCATTTAGCCGTTTCCCTCCGCTCATATCGGGCTGAGAAGCTTTCGGCCTTTGTACATGCGCTGCTGACCTTTGATGACCAGGCGGCGAAGCTATATGCGGAGATCAAAAAACATTATCCCATCAAATTGACTCGGGATATGGCAAAAGCCCGGAAATGGCTGCGTGAAAAAGTACGGGGGACAGAACGCACCGGCGTTTTGGTGACAAAAGAAGCTGCACGCTTCAAACCCTTGGCGATTCATATCCTGCCCCCAGGGGATGAGAATGCGGTTCATTGGTTCCTGGAAGACAAAACGGATACAAGATCATCAAATTATCTAGAGGATGCTGCCACAGAGATTCAGGTCCAGGGTTTAGAACTGGATTATACCTGTCTGCTTTGGGATGCAGACATGCGCTATGAGAATGGTGGGTGGCAGTTCTACAATTTTAACGGAAATACCAAATGGAATAAGCTTACCGGAGACAGCGAAAGCAAGCAGGAGAAAATGAAATATATGCTGAACGCCTATCGTGTCCTACTTACCCGTGCCAGAGCCGGCATGGTCATATGCGTGCCGGAAGGAAACCCCAATAAAACGCCAAGCGGTTTTTGGGAAGACAGAACCCGACTGCCAGAGTATTATGATGGGACTTATCATTATTTGAAAAGCATAGGAGTCGAAGAAATTTGATGACCTGCCCCTTTATGTACCACTCGAGTACTGCTATATCGCCTGCGTATATCGCCAATGTAAACAGGCGATACATGCAGGCGATACTTCACAGCCCCCTACTGCGCCGTATACAATGAGTAAAACTGATCCTTTTTATCCATCAGCTCTTCAAAGGAGCCGCTTTCTGCCAGGATGCCGTTCTTGAGCATTAAAATGGCATCATATTTTTTCAGCAGGCTCTCCTCCAGCCGATGGGTCACCACGATACCGGTGATGTCCTCCAAGGCCAGGATCTCCCGGGAAACCAGGCTGGCGGTCTCGTTATCCAGGGCGCTGGTGGCCTCGTCCACCAACAGCACGGAGGCATTCTTGATCAGAGCCCGGGCGATGGAGATTCGCTGGCGCTCGCCTCCGGAAAGGTTCACACCGTTCTCTCCGCACAGGTATTCCTCGCCCCGTTCTGCGATCACGGACTCCAGGCCCGCCCGCCGGATGGCGCTGTCCACCAGCTCCTTCGGGAACTCCGAAAACATGGTGATATTGTTGCGGATGGTATCATCAAAGATGAATACATTTTGATCGATGAGACTCACGAAGGAATATAAGCTGTCCTCCTCCGCCTTTCTAAGCTCCACGCCCCCCACAGTGAGGGCGCCCGTGTATTCCGGCAGAGCCCCCATGAGAATATTGAGTAGGGTGGTCTTGCCCGAGCCGGAAAAGCCCACCAGGGCATATTTTTTGCCCGGCTCAAAAGCGAAGGACAGGTTTTGCAGCACCGGCTTATCCTCCTCATAGGCAAAGCCCAGATCCGTAAGCCGGATGCCCTGCTCCAGGCTCTCAATCACCTCACAGCCCTCTTCATTTTTATTCTTTTCCAGCTTCTCCGCCAATTTATATACCAGCTTTTTGGCGGCCTTCCGGCCGGCAATGATCTGGGGCACCGTCCCCAGGGGACTTAAGAGAAAGTTGCAAAGATTCACAAAGAGGATCACGGTACCGGCGGTCACATCCCCCTTTAGGGCCAGCAGGGCCCCGATGATGAAAATGCCGAACTGCACCAGGGCCCCGGCGGATTGGGACAGGGCGTTCAGCATGCCCGAAAAGGCCCGGCGGCTTTCCTTGGCCTGCTCCACATCCTGATTATCCCGGAAAAAGAGGGCATTGGCCTGCTTTTCCGCCTTAAAGGATTTCACCACGGAAAAGCCTCCCAAAAGGTCCTTCACCCGGGCGGTGAAGCCCTCATTTTTATCCGAAACGGTCTTCTCACGCTTGGTCAGACCGTTGCCCACCACCGTGGTCACCACCATAGGTACCAGGCTGAGGCCGATGACGATCAGGGTCATCAGGGGG
>Ga0256404_1010563_pt1 | contig 12716 bp, 6 predicted proteins | sample RumenRJG_01DNA_FD_185990 | JGI IMG/M metagenome (GOLD analysis project Ga0256404, IMG submission 185990) | Bovine rumen microbial communities from Lethbridge, Alberta, Canada - RJG_01 | ecosystem: Host-associated > Mammals > Digestive system > Stomach > Rumen | place: Canada: Alberta | collected...
TTACTTACAAAAAGTTAATACATTCATTTTATTAATTCTATTTTTTAAAATTCCCCAATATAATATTGATGAATGAAAATATCTAATTAATATAGATTCTAGATAAGGTAGTGTAGAGAGAACAAAAGTTATACAACTATCACATGAATTTTCATATATTCCTCTCCAAATAATTACATGATTAATATTTTAAATTTCAAGTCATACATAATTAGGCCAAAACAAGACTTTAAAAAAATTACATTTAATTCAAACATAAACACTGACCCCACATATCAAAAGTGGAATTAATCTCATCACCATTAGCATATTGCATTAGCTAATAAGATGATGGATTAATGACTTCATTATACGATATATAATGAAGTTGTTAATTTTTAATAGTTATTACAGTACTATTTAACCCTAATACTCTTGAATAGTCAACATTGTCTGCAATTTTATTTAAAACACTGATATTATCAAATTCAAGATTATCTTTTTCCACTACTGGATTGAAATCGACACCAGTATCCTTAATTGATATTAAAATATTGTCAGCATTATTTCTAACAATTACGTCAATTGTATTAACTGTTTCATTGTTGTTGATGATGTTTACAAGCATCTCTTCAATAGCTAAACTGACTATTGCTGCAGATTTATTGTCTGATAAATAATTCTGAACATTTTGTGCCAATTCCACAGCATCTTTTACATTACCATTAATTGTATGTTCAAATACTTTTTCATCATCATTGTGCTTGTTGATAAAGAATCCTGAATATTCACCCTCTGTTTTTTTATGGATATATTTTGAATAAGCAAAGATGAACAGTATTGTTAATGCTTCAGCGATTGCAAATGAAATCCAAATACCGTTTCCTGCAAATGGAATGGACAATATGCATGCAAGCCCAATAGGCAAGACCAAACCTTCAAGCAGGGAAATAATAGTGGATAATTTATTTTTCTGAATTGCCTGAGCATAAAAAGTATATAAAAATGTAATGGCTGTTCCCACATAACTTATTGCAAATATTCGCAGAGCATTCAATACAACAGGAACATCTGCAGGATTTTTAACACTGTACAGGAACAATAACGCCCGAGGATACACAATAAATAACAAAGATAAAGCCAAACTTGCAATTACAACGATTTTTAAAGACCTGTGAATAATGTAATTAACTCCAGAATAGTCTTCTTCTTTAAAGTAAACAGACACTATTGGAGACATTGTCTGAGCAGTTCCTATTAAAAATATATATAATATGAACAGGCTATTATAGCAGATACCGAATGCCACAATACCTGATTTTCCAACATATATTCCAACTAAAAAGTTTATTACAAGCAATTTTAAAGTTAAGTATAACTGTGTTGAAGAAGATGAAAATCCGGAAGTTGCAATTTTTTTAAGGAAAGCGAAGAATTTGCCTAATTTTAATTTAATAAATTCCAATGTACGGTCCTTTTTAAAAAAGTAATATGAAATTAAAACTGATCCAACAAGATAACCTGTTGAAGTAGCCAATGCTGCTCCTGAAAGTCCTAAATGGAAATATGAAATATAAATTACATCAAAACATATATTAACAATATTTGCAATCAATATTGCCCTGAACGGTAGTGACGGCATACCATCTGCCCTTATAAAGTATGATAAACTCATCATATAACATAAAAACGGCATACCAATAATTAATGAATTGAAATATGAAGTTACCTCAGGAATCAGTTCGGGCTGGGAGGAACATAAAAACTGTGTAATACTGCCTGAAAATATCAAACCGAATATCGAAATCAGTATTCCAATTACTAAAAGTGAAATAATGGATGTTGAAAAATATGAATTACTCTTTTCATCATCAAATTCTGCCTTTGCAACAGAACAAAGTACACTACCACCCAATCCAATCATCCAATAGATTAGATTGACAAAAGTAATCACAGGAGCTACAATCTGAATTGGTGCAAGATTAGATGCACCAATTAAAAAGCTCACTATCAAACCATCCACAAATAAACAGATATTTCCTGCCATTGAAGTAAATAATGTCGGGAGGAAAAATTCACTGAATTTACTCCTCAATAATTCATAATTTCTTTCATACATCATTAATCCCCTTAAATACTAAAGAAGTCCAGATCATCCAAATATTTCACAAAGTTATAGACATACTCTTCAGACACATACGGCCATTTAATTCCCAAACGATACAATGCCTGTACAGTATAATCATTTGATACAGGAAGCCAGATTTTTTTAACTTTACCAGAACCGATTGAAGTAATTAAACCTGAAACTCCTTCTTGTTTTGATTTATCGGCCAATGCATCATCCAATGCTTTTTGATATTCATCTTCCTCCACATATTCAATATTCAATCCCAGAGGTTTGATGATTTCAATTATATCTCCAAAACTGATACTGTGATAATCATATGGATGGAATACAGTACAATCCTTTGGAGTTTTTGACAGACTAATAATTGCTTTTGCAGTCATATCAATTGGTGAAAATTCAACATTGCCCATAATCATTGAGTAAGACATTTTTCCAATTGTAACAAATGCTTTTAAACGGTTAATGAATCCGTTTGATTCAAAGTTAATTTGGAATTCACTGTCAGAGCTTCTTGCCATCAGGTTTCCAACCCTCATGATTTTAACATCCAAATCATTCTCTACCGCAGCTTCAAGAACTGCCCTTTCTGCGAGGAATTTGGAGTTAAGATACTGATTGTCCACAGCCTGACCAATGAATAAGTCCTGCTCTGTGAACGGAACATCGACAGGAGGATAATTGTTAATACTTTCACCTGCAATACTGTAGGTTGAAACCTGAACATATTTTGCATTTTTCATTTTAGCAAACTTAAGCCCGTTTACAACACCACCAAGGTTAATGTCCTCAATGTCCGTTCCAGATGAAAAGTGTTTCACATTAGCTGCACAATTGACAATGGTATCAATGTTTACATTAATAAGTTTTTCAAAGTCTTCAAAGTTTGTAATATCCCCTTCAATAATGTGCAATCTCTCATTGAAAAGCTCTTCGTATTCATTGGAGAAATAATAGAAGAGAAGTGATTTTAATCTTTCCTCTCCGCTTAATACTTTGTTTGATCTTATGAAACAGTATACATCACCAGTTTCATTTTCCAATATTTCACGAAGAACATGAATTCCTAAAAATCCTGTAGCTCCGGTGAGTAAAATATTTCCCAAACTATCCTGAATTTCGCCATCAAGTAAGTTTTCAAGAGTGTTTTTCTTAAGTAATGAATCAATATCGGAATAATCATATGACAGTTCAGCTTTTTTCTCTTCAGACTGGTCGGATAATACCAATTCGGCCAATGCTCTTGGAGTTGGATTTGAAAATACATCCCCATAGTTCAGATTATAGTTTCTGTTTAGTGCCTCCATTGTAATTTTGGTCACTAAAAGTGAGGTTCCACCAATTTCAAAGAAATTATCTGTAGCACTTACTTCATCAAGTCCTAAGATTTCACCAAACAGGTTTGTAAAGAATGCTTCAATGTCATTTTCAGGAGCCACATATTCTGTTATTAAAACAGGTTCAGGTAAGTTTCTGAGGTCTGTTTTACCATTTGCTGTTTGAGGCATTTCATCAAGTTCCATATAAACTGTTGGAACCATATAATATACCAATTTTTCCGCAAGGGAAGCTTTTAAATCATCAATATTAATTGAGTATTCGTTTTCTCCACGGTTTTCCTCCCTGTATTCATCATGAACTGTGAAGTAGGCGCATAAATGGTCATTGCCTTTGATTTTTCTAACAACAACTGCAACGGATTTGATTCCTGGGAATTTTGAAAGTCCAACTTCAATTTCCCCAATTTCTATTCTTAAACCTCTGAGTTTGATTTGATTATCCATTCTTCCGAATACATAATAATCTCCTTCTTCAGTGACCTTAACAAAATCTCCTGAACGGTAAAATCTTATTCCGTTAATAACTTCATATGCCTCAGCATTTTTCTCAGGACGATTCAAGTATTCTCTTGAAACCCCTTTTCCTGCAATATATAACTCCCCTATTACATTTGGAGGCAATGGATTGGAGTCAAAGTCCATGACCATTTCATGAACGTTGAATAATTCTTTTCCAATGTGAATATCTGAGCTTTCAAGCTGAACACCGTTACAGTAGACAGTTGTTTCTGTTGGCCCGTACATATTAAAGAATTTTCCATTGGAATTTTGTGAGAGAAGCTCATATAATCTTTTAGAGAAAGGTTCTCCAGCATGAATATATACCTTAAATCCATACATAGTCTCCTGCATCGCTTCAATTTCAAGATACTGAAGCAGTCTTGATGGGGTTGCAATGTAAACATTTGCACCGGTTCTGTGGATTAAATCCATCATTTCAATTGGATCTTTATATTCAGTATCATTAGCAAATACCATTGGAACACCATTCAAAAGTGATCCCATAATTTCCTGCTGGAATACATCAAATGCAACTGTTGTTGTGGACAATACTTTATAATCTTCTTTTTCAAGATTATGAACCAGTTCATAAGTACAAACATTCCTTGGGTCAGGATACACAAAGTTTGCAATGTTTCCATGTTCAAGGATTACTCCTTTAGGAAGTCCTGTTGAACCTGAAGTGTAAATGAGATATGCCATATTGTTTGCATGCACATCCGGATCAGGGTTAGCAGTGTCTTTTTCTTTGAGCAGTTCATTAACATCAAGCAAATTATCTTCATATCCACTTAAATCTATACCTTTCTTCTCAATCACATCATCCACAATGATAAATTTGGATTCGCTGTCTGTTAAAACATGCTCAATTCTCTCAGATGGATATTCTGAATCCACCGGAATGAATGCTGCACCGGATTTTAGAATACCAAATATTGATGCAACCACATTACTGTCCCTATTTAATATAAACATTATTCTGTCTTCAGGACCGACACCCCTTTTAATGAGGCTGTGAGCAATTCTGTTAGCTTTTTTATTTAGTTCATCATATGTAAATTCCCCGTCAGTGGCATATAATATTACTCTGTCAGGATGCATTTCAACCTGATTTTCAAATATTTTATTTAATCTGTCTTCAGGAACATCATCATATGCCAAATCATCGACACCCCAGTCATCGTTTTCAATGATTGAAATATCTTTCATCAATGTGCTTTCATCAAATGTCTGGAATTTGTTTAAAACTATTCTAATTGATTCAAGGAAAGTGCTGATTAAAGTTTCAGAGTATAACTGATCATTATATTCGCAGAAAATTCTGTATTGACCATCAACTTCCACAACATTAATGTTGACTTTGAATTTCAGTCCTTCATAATCAATAGACTGTCTTTCAACTTTCATTCCACCGATTTCAATGTCTTCAATGATTTTTCCATGATAAGCATATAATATTTCAGGAGCAATATCGAATTCATTTGAAATTTCAGTTAAAGGATATGCGGAATATGTCAATACATTCAGCCATTCCCCATTTATATATTCAAAGTATTCCTTAAGAGTTGAATCAGAATTTAATTTCAATGCTAATGGTAATGTTTTAACCATCATGGCCAATGTTTTCTGTTGATTTGGATTGAATCTACCATTAGTGATAGTTGCGATTAATGTATCACGATTATATACGAATTTATTTATAACAAATGATGTTGCTGCCAGGAACAAATTGTTCTGAGAGATATTTGCTTTTGAACAGAACTCATCAATACTGGTTTTTTCAAGGAAAATATCATTCATTGCGACTTTACCTTGTGATTCATCGCCGTTAATGTCCTGTGGAATTAATGTTACATCATCAAACTCTTTGACTCTGTTATTGAAGAATAATTTTGCCTCCTCATATAAACCGGATTGGCGTGTTTTAATCTCATTTAAGCAATATTCAAATCCGTCAAGCTCTTCAATCTCATAATCTTTTCCATCATAGATTTTTGAGATTTCATCAAATAAAATGTTTAAAGAGGTTCCATCAACAATAATGTGGTGGAAATCAGCTAAAAGCATTGAGTTTCCAACTATCTTAAATCTGAATAATGGACCCTCATCCAGTTTGAATGGTTTTACAAACTCATCAACATCAGCTTCATCAACAACTTCAATCATATCATCAATTTTTAAATCATCCCTTCTTTGCTGATATACTTCACCGTTATCCATTATTATTCTTGTTTTGAGATACGGATGATTTTCAATAGCTTTAATGATTGATGATTTAAGTTTGCCAACATCAATTCCTTCACTAAATTCCATTTTCTTCGGAAGGTTATATGCAGTGTTATCCAGATTTTTAATGCAGTCAAAGTAAACTCCAAGTTGATTTGGAGTTAAAGGATAAAGTTCTTTAATATCCTGCGATTCATCATCTTCAATTTTAATTTCAGAAGCTATTTTTTCAATAGTTTTGTATTTAAGAATTTCAGTAACATTCAATTGGGCATTTAATTTGGAATATATTGCAGAGGTCAGCTGGATAACTGTCAAAGAAGTTAAACCAATGCTGAATAAATCAGTATTAACACCAAATTCATCCATTCCCAAAATATCTGAGACAATGTCAAACAGTTCTTTTTCAATATCATTTCTCGGTTTAATAAAATCATCTAGATTTATTTCAGGATCCGGCAAGTTTTTGAAGTCAGTTTTTCCATTTGGAGTTTTTGGAAAAGCGTCCAATTGTATTAAATAAGACGGCACCATATACTTCGGAAGTGAATCGATTAAATGCTGTTTTAAATCATCCAAATTAATTTGTGAAGTTGCAGTAAAGTATGCGCAAAGGTGTTCAATACTGTTAAGTTTTTTAACAACAACCTTTGACAATGCAATGCCTTCATAGTTTGCTATTACACTTTCGATTTCAGATAACTCAATTCTCAATCCTCTGAGTTTAATCTGAGTATCGTTACGTCCTGCAACATACAGTTCGCCTTTTGAATCCTTTTTACCCAAATCACCAGTGTTATAATATGGAATGTTGTTTAACTCCATGAACACCTTTTCGGTCTGTTCAGGATTATTCAGATATCCTCTTGCAATTCCGGCACCACCAACATATATTTCACCGGAAACATAAGCAGGCAGCTGATTTCCATCAATATCCATAATTTTATCAACTACATTAAGCATTTTCCAACCAGCAGTTACTTCAGAAGAGTCAATTAATTTGTAATGTGATGCTATTGTAACTTCTGTCGGACCATATGAATTGTAGATATCTGCTTTAGTGTATTTTGACAATCTATCATAGAGAACTGGAGGGAATCCTTCACCACCTACAATAATTACTTTACATCCGCCAACAACATTCTGAATTTCTTCAAGCTGCAAGTATTCAAGCAGTCTTGTCGGTGTTGAGCCAAAACCATCCGCATCAGTCTTTTTAAACAGTTCCACTAATTGTAATGGGTCAATAGCCTCCTCATCATTTGCAAATACCACCGGCAAACCGTTTAAAATTGTACCGAATATCTCCCTTAAAAATACAATGAATGACACTGTTGAAATTGATATGAACTTATCACATTTACGGTTGAGCTCATAAATCGGAACATTTTCATCCACATTGGCAATATAGTTTGATATTCCCCTATGAGTAATCATTACCCCCTTAGGTTTTCCGGTTGACCCTGAAGTATAAATTAAGAAACATAAATTGTCAGGAGTTAATTCTACATTCGGATTTGAATCATCGCTTTCTTCAAGTAATTTTCCAACATCAAATCTGTTTTCACCATCGTATTCGATATCCTCAGAAGTAATGACAAATTTTGAATCGCTGTCTTCCAATATCTGGTCAATCCTGTTTTTCGGATAGTTCGGATCAATCGGAATAAATGCGGCGCCCGCTTTGACAATACCTAAAACAGCCGCTATCAAATCACTGTTTCTCCTCATCATAAACATTACTTTATCTTCAACTTCAACCCCATTTTTAATTAAACTGTTGGCTATTTTATTTGCTTTTCTGTTTAATTCATCATATGTTAACTCGCCATCCTCTGTATAAAGTATTGTTTTATCCGGATTTTCCAAAGATATCTTTTCAAATATATTATTTATTACGCCTTCATTAGCCAGATCAATTTCAAAGTCCTCATCAAGTTCAATTTCACGTCTTATTGAAATAGAATTAAGTAATGTCTCATTTATGGTAAATTTATCCAATAATACATCAATGGACTCCAAAAATACGTCCATTAATTCTTTTGAATAGAATGATTCGTCATAACTGATATTGATTTTTCCACTTTCATAATTAAAGACAAGTTTGTAGTCTTTAGTGTCAAATTCATCAATGAAAAATAATATTTCACTTTCAAAGTTTAATTTCTGATTGTTTAAAAGGGGATATTTATTGAATTCTTTAAATGAATTTTTAAAATCATTTAAGTATTCTTCAACGCTTAAATCAGTGTCAAAATGATATCCTGCAGCAACACGATTATAAGCAATTAAAATATCTTTTGAAAATGAAAATTTGGTTAAATCATATAGGAAAACTGCGAGCAATAGCTTTTCCTTAGGCAGTTTATACTGGTTAGACAAATTTTGTAACTTATCCTCATCAATTGCTTTAGAAATCTGTGTAAATTTAACCTTATCACCACTAACATCCGGTGAAATTGATGTTGGATTATCAAATGAATTTATCAGATTATTATAATAATTTTCTGCCCTGAAAAATTCCACTTCATCCACATTGTAATCCCGACATTTTTTTGATGAATCTATGCTAACCTCTTTTAATAGATCTTTTAAACCTTGACCGATTGATTCGATTTCACTTTTATGGAAACATGCTTTATCATATTCAATGAAAATAGAATGCAAACCATTTTTATCGGAGAAATTTTTATTTATTCTGAAGTGAAGCGGGAATTTAATGTCCTTTTGATATGTCAGGAATTTAGAATCATGATTTGTAGAATTTGACACGATGGAAATAGTAGAAATACAATCAGGATCAATTCCCGCATTTCTCAAATCAGTTGTGTACTCGCTGAACTGCAGTTTCGCATGAGCCAAACCCTCTTTTAAAACGCTTTTAGAGTATGCAAGCAAATCATCAAATGTTAAATATTCATCATAGGTTAATCTTAATGGAATAGTGTTTACAAACATTCCCAGTGCATCATCTTGTCCAAAGTATCTGCCATGGACTGAAGTGTTTAAAACCAGATCTTTGAATAAGTTATTGCCACGTTTTAATTTTGCCAAATACAAGAAGGTTAATGCAAGAGATGTTACAAATGGCGAATAATTAAAATCTGAAGTCTGATCTAAAAGAACTTCAAAATACCCAAGTTCCGAATTATCAAATGAATACCAGTCTCCGGAATAATCCTTTAAAGTATTTAACCAGTATTTTTTATCACTTTTTGCTTCATCAGATTTTAAATATTTTAATTCTTCATCAACATAAGTTTCATAGGAATAATCAATTGGGACATATTCACTATTGTTTTTAATAGATTCGATGCACTTATCCATTTCATGAGGAATAATTGAAAATAAAGAAGTCCCATCAAGCAAAATATGCTGGACAACACCTATCAAAACAGCGGAAGATTCTGTTTTTAAAACTGCCCATTTATATAACGGAGAGTCAAATACATCATCAAAAGGTTTATCAAGATAATCTTTTATAAAATCATTTAGATTTTCATTTGAAACATCAAATGAATCAATATTTACATCAATATCTATATAATACTGCTTGAAATTACCGGTATCATCATTTTTAATTTGTAAATTCAAATATTGGGCAGATATTATTTTAATTGCTTTTTTAACATACCCCAAATCCTCCAAATCATAATCTTTTCTAAATTTAAGATAAAATGAATCATTATGAGGATTATTTATCTCTGAAAATAAAAGCATTTTCTGAGCTGAGGATAATTTAAAGAAATTCATATTTATTCTCCTAAAAAAATTTAACTATACTAAAATTATGTAAAACAAAATATTTAAAATTATATATGAACAAATAAATTACTATGAATATTAATAAAGATTACAATGGACAAGAATTAACAATTTCTGTTGAAGGGCGTATAGATACAATTACTTCACAAGACCTTGACAATGAAATTAAAAATGAAATGGGAAAATTTGATTCATTAATTATGGATTTTACCAATATGGAATACATTTCAAGTGCAGGTCTCAGAGTTCTGATTGCAACTCAAAAGAAATTAAAACCAGACAATATTCCGTTCATCATTAAAAATGTTAATGAATCTGTGGGAGAAATATTCAGAATGTCTGGGTTTGATAAAATTTTGAATATAGAGTGAATTCAGCCAATTAGATAGAAATGATATGCATCATTTAACTATTTGAATTCAAATAATTATCAAATTTCATGTACACATTCTCTTCAAATTTTCCAAATCTCTCTTTAACTTTTAATTTTCTGATTTCACTTTTAATAAGTTTGTTAATATTTAATTTAAGATAAAATATGCATAATTATTGTCTTTTAAATTCTAATTCTTCCATTATATCTTCGTAACCTATTTTTAGATCTGTAACAATTGCCATTCTATCTTTTTGTTTGGTATTTTCTTTGATAAACTCACGAACAATGAGAATTTTCTCTTCATCAGTGAATAATTCTACAATTGGTATATGGTGATATATATCAAATAGAACATGCCTAAAATACCATATTTTTTCTATTTTTATCCATTGCGCATCATATCCATAGTATCCACTCAATTTAGGAATATCATAGCAAATATAATTATCTTTAATCACTATTAATGATTTTCGAACTGTTTCATGAGATAATTTGAGATTATTAAATAAATTCTAGTATTCTTCAATGTCTCTGAGCGAAAACCAGTTTAATTCTTTAGTTTTTATTGCTTTTTTCCTTTAAATCTTCAGAAATATTGAAGTATTGTTCATATTGTCCTTTAAATTCAGTTTAGGATATCCTACCACATTTTATACATTTATACCTTTGTACTTTAACAGTTCCCTTAAAATCATCATTTATCCAATCACGAGTCGTGTAATTCCATTTAACCACATTACGTGAATAACAATGTTTACAAAAAGGTTTAACATATCTAATTATACTTTTTTCATTTATAACAAATTCATCATTTAAAGTAGGATTATTAATCACCGCGAAATATGTATAATCATCTAAATCCAATTTTAACTGGATATCAGATGACTTTGATGATATTTTTTCATCAGGAATATCATCACACACAGGTTCTGAATCATCAAAACCACAAAATATTAATTGATATTCAGACATTCTTTAATAGGAAAGGCTTGTTTTTTGAGTAACATAATATTAAATGAGTCTTTCTAAATATATAAATTTAACCATTCTTTTTTTCAAAAAATAACTAATAAATATATATAAAAAATTAAATAAATAAAAATATTATATATAAATCAAAAAAATAACTAAATATCATCATCAAATAATAAAAATAATCACAATAAAAAGAAAAAAATTATCAAAAATCCAATTTCAGTATAAATCTTTCGATAAAAAATAAATAAAAAAATAAAAAAAAACAAATAATAAATGATTAACCTATGAAAAAATAATAATTAAGTATTAATTATTGAAATTAATCATTATTTATTCATTAAATAATAAACAAAAGATAAATAAAAAAAAATTTAATTTCTTGTTGTTTCACCAACAGACAAATTGCCAGTCACATTTAAAAAGACCACATAATTATTAATTTAAAAAAAATAAAGATAATTATAAAATATTTAAGTCAGACCCTTATCATTATGAACAATTAAACTTAATGAACCGCCATCTGAAACATGTGGAATTTTATATTGGCCTTTGCACCCAATATTACAAGGTCAAGTCGAGTATAGTTTGTAAGGCATTCGAGAAGCGCAAAAACTCCTCGGTTTAAAGCCTTTGCACATGGATTGTTTTTGACGATTTTTACAACATCACTGCTTATGATATACGCCTCACCATTTGATGTTACCTGGTCTTTAATGGGATCCATTTTTCTAATGTCTGTGACATCGCAAATGATATATGCTTCTGCATTTTTTAATATTGCAATATTTTCATCATCTGTAAACTCTTCAGTATCCAGGTTTCCGATGGTTGACTTTACAAAATTTATAAGATTAAAAATAATATTTACAACATATTTCCTTGTTTCCATGATGTTTTTCAGAGTTTTGGTACCGACAAATAACCTGCATCCAAGTTTATTTTTGCCTTTGCATACAATTCCTATTGGAGCTGCATTTTTTACACCGTCCTTGCTCATGGTAGTGTAAATCCCTCCATATTTCTGTCATTCTTCAATTCCAATATCTGTCAAATCCATAGCCATTTTATCATCCATATTAATTTACATTTTCAATATTAGTATCTATTTCTAATCTAATTAAAAATTATTGTGAAAAATTCTTTGATTTAATTAAACTGATATTTATAAACCTAACGATTTTAAGAAAAATAGAAAAATTTTATATCGAAGAAATAATATAGAAATTAATAGAATATTAAATTGATGCAATTTATAGTCCTATGGTGTAATGGCAATCATACGAGTCTCTGGAACTTGTGACTCCGGTTCGACTCCGGATAGGACTACTTTCTTATTTTTTTGGCCGAATATTTTTAGTAATGATTTTCAAAGATTTTAATAAATTATAAATAGTGAAAATTTATACGAAAAAAAGAAAAAAAA
>Ga0256404_1010567_pt1 | contig 12712 bp, 14 predicted proteins | sample RumenRJG_01DNA_FD_185990 | JGI IMG/M metagenome (GOLD analysis project Ga0256404, IMG submission 185990) | Bovine rumen microbial communities from Lethbridge, Alberta, Canada - RJG_01 | ecosystem: Host-associated > Mammals > Digestive system > Stomach > Rumen | place: Canada: Alberta | collected...
TCCATCGTATTACCCCTCTCTGAATAACCGTTTCGGTTATCATTGAACAGTATAGCACAAATAACCGAAACGGTCAATGGTGCTTTGCTTTATTTTTAGGGGAGCGCACAAACGGCAAGCAGGGCATCTCCGTCCATTTTTCCTCCGATGCGCTTGCTTGTTGGGGATTCCCAAACCCTTTTTCACACTTGCGTGTGGCTACGGGGCTGTGAAAAAAGCATAGCCTGAAAAACAAAGAAGGATCAAGGGTCATCAATACCCAAGATCCTTCTTTTGTGTTAAAATTAAACTTGCGATGAATAACTCTAACACGTTTTATTCTAACCCAAAACAGGCAGTTTTGCCAATACTAATTCAGGATTATCTGGACATCTGTGATCCGGTGCTGACATTTGACCGATTCATGGGAGGGATCGACCTGGAGAAATATCTGAAAAACATCCAGAAGCACTATACTGAAAGACTCAGATATGACCCGATCAGCATGCTGAAAACAGTACTGTTCGGATTTATGACGAATGGGTACATTTCATTACGGGAACTGGAGGACCAGTGCAGGGTCAATCTCCGGTTCATGTATCTTATGGAGCACGAGAGACCTTCCTATCGTACCTTCGGCTACTTCATCAATGAAGTACTTGGTGATTCCATCGAAGAAATATTCAATGACATCAATCAGAAAATCTTCGAAACAGAGCACGTGGATCTTCAGCATCTGTACATCGACGGATCCAAGTTCGAAGCCAATGCAAACAAGTACACATGGGTATGGAAGAAGGCAACGGAAAAATCAAGGTACCGCCTGTTTGATAAGATCACGGCACTCTTCCAGAAAATCAATGAAGAACTGGCTTATACGGGCATGAAACTCTGCATCAATACCGAGTATGCGCCAGAGTATATCCGGGAAGCCGCAGAAAAATATGCGGAAGTCTGGCAGCTGGATGAAACCCAGTTCAAACACGGCAGAGGCCATCATAAGACAGTCCAGCAGCGTCATTATGAGAAACTTGTGGAGTATGCACAAAAGCTGGAGGAATACGTTGAAAAGATCCGTATCTGTGGAGAAGGACGTAACAGCTACTCAAAAACAGACCATTCCGCCACTTTCATGCGGATCAAAACCGATTATATGGGAAATGATCAGCTGCTTCCCGCGTATAATGTCCAGATCGGTGTAGCTGACGAATATATCGCCGTGGTCGATGTGAACCAGTACCGTTCAGATATGGACTGCTTTATTCCGCTCATGAATAAGTTCCGGGATATCTACGGTTTTTATCCGAAGTACCCGGTCGCAGATGCCGGATATGGTTCCTACAACAACTACATCTTTTGTGAACAGAACGGTATGGAAAAGTACATGAAGTTCCCTATGTTCAAGAAGGAAACAACTGACCGGAAATACCACGAGGATCCATTTCGGGCCGTTAACTTCCCGATCGGGGCGGATGGTGTCATGCGGTGTCCTAACGGAAAGGCCTTTCACTTTGAGTACCGCCAGCATGTAAAAGGGAACGCCTATGGCAGACAGGAGGAGGTATACCGATGTGAGGACTGATCCGGATGTCCTTATGCAGAAAAATGCAGAAAGGGCGATCAGAACCGAACTGTAAGGATTAACCGTGAACTTACTGCCATGCATCAGGAAGTGATAGGCAACCTGGAAAGCATCCATGGAGCGCTCTTGAGGATGAACCGGTCCATACAGGCAGAGGGTACCTTTGGGATCATGAAAAATGACCGCTGGTACAAACGGATTGTACGAAGAGGGATTAATTCCGTACGGTTAGAAGTTTTCCTCGTCTCTATCGGACACAATCTCTATAAATACCACAACAAACAGATGAGAGCCAGGGCAGCCGCGTAAGATATCAAAGCCGCTATCTTATGGGGTAGGGGGTATTATGCTCTTTTTCAACTGTGGTGACTACGCTTTCCATAAAAAAGAAGGGGCGTGTGAAAAAACTTTCGTTTTTTCACACGCCCATACCGACAGTTCGGATTCAAAAAGTTTTTATGCGGATGGAATCAGAAAGCTTTGTATTCCTTCTCGCAGCGGTCAAGGATCTCTTCCATATGACCACGTTTCCACGCACACACCCTGCGGAAACGTACATAGACCTCCTGGCTTAGGCCGCTGCGAAGGGTATCCATGACCCAACCGAAAAACGTGCTGCAGAGGTGATCATGCAGAAGCTCTCTGTCTTCGTCACTAATGCGCCAGCCTTCTGTGACTGTATTGAGATACTGCTCCACGACATAATCGCACACACGCCACTGGGAAATTTCAAAACGTTCCCTGTCCGTGGAGCGGTATAAATGGAGTACGGTCGGACGGTGCTCCATCGCAAACCGGATAATGGCATCCAGGCACTCTTCAATCGTCTGCGGGGTCAGCTTTTCCTGCATGATACTGACAAAATCCTCTGCCACAACAGCCTCTGCCAGCGCCGGCAGATCAGGAAAATAATAGTAAAAGGTATTTCGGTTGATGCCGCATTTCAGTACTACATCTTTGACCGTAATCTTGCTGAAGGGCCGTTCATCCAACAGCGAAATAAATGCCATTTTAATCTCATCCCGGGTATATGTGGCCATGTATTGTTCTCTCCAAAAAGCATCAGGCATGGTATCGCGGAATTATCGCGTAAGAAGCGGATTACGTACGATAATCTACCACAAATCCATGCCTTACGGCAACCGGGAACTTTGTTGATCCGAACCGTCTACCCTTAGAACAACGGAACTTTAAAAAGCGCTGCGGAAACCAGGAATGAAAGCAGCAGGCATGCCGCTCCGCTCAGCACATCTCTTAATGTATGCCTGCCAAGTGTTACTGAAGACCATGCGCTGAGCATAAAGAGTGCCAGAAAAAAGAGGGCTGCAGGGATGCTTCCCCATGCAAGTGTAATGAGGAAGGGAGCCATCGCGCTCGCTCCATGGCCGCTTGCGCGTATATGCAGCCCTTTATTCAAAACGGTGAGCAAAAATACTCCAAGGAAGTACGATGAAAACAGTACCTTTAAATATAATGAGCCAAAGCGGTATGCGTAAACCAAGCCGAACACGTAGCCAATCAGCGTGAATTTAAACGCCATTTTCCGCTGTGACTCCCGTCCTTTGTTTCCGGAAACCAGCTTATCATACGGATATGCCAGAAGAGGAAAAATGCACAGGCACACAATGGAAACATTAAAGTCATTGGGATTGCCAAAAATGCCTGTTGTCTCATATCGCAGCATAGTCAGAAATACCGCACCGATAATGGGTGGTATAGTCAATATCCGAAACACTTTCGCAAATCCATATTTCCAGTCTTTTTGTTCCATATAATCACCTCACCCATAGCATAAAGGATTGTTTCTGGCATTTATACAGACATAAGGACCTCGTTGACTGTATTTCACGAGTAGCATAATAGTATATGTGATGACAGCATACAAAAATGCACCAAATAAATAAACAAGTGACTGCCAAAACATATAGCAGTCACCTGTTTTCTACACCACCGTTTCCGCGACTTCACCCACAAAATTATAAAAAATCCGCACCTCCTGTACCTTTTCTCCGTTTACCTTCTTCACATCCCCGATCATGATCTTGTCAATCAAGTGGTTTAAGATCCCTTCATTCAGCTCCGTGATGGCCTCATACTGGCGGATTTCCGTGATAAACTGCCGGATATCACTCTCCTGATCAATGGAATCCCGCAGCAAAGCCTGGATCTCGGCAATGCGCCCGTTGTTTTCCTTCTGTTCGTTCTCCATCGCCACAGTCAGCTTCAAAAACCGCTGCTCCGTCAGGATCCCCTTGGACTTATCCGTATAGAGGGAGAGAAAGGTATCGTCGATCTCCTGATTTCTTGCCATCAGGCGGTTCAGTTCCCTCTGAAGAGAAGACGCGTCCGTCTGATATCTGTTCTCCAGCCTTTTCGCGAGCCGCCCGTAAAAGGCATCCTCATCCCGGATCACCTGTGCCGCCAGCTCCTGGATGTCCGTAAGAACAAGGTTGTAAAGGGCCCTGGCCTCAATCTTATGGCTGGGGCAGACCTTGCAGCCGAGGCGATTGTACGTCTGACAAATATAGTACGTTTTGTCGATCGGCTCCCGCTTTTCCTTGGTGGTGCGGTTCACATCCTTCCTCCCGACCTTCTCATACCGCGCCTGCATGGACTTGCCGCAGTCCGCACAGTACAAGAGGCCATGGAAAAGGTTATAGAAGGGGCTGGGTTGCCCCTTCATGATCGGCGGCCTGTGGTCAATGATCTGCTGGACCCGGTCCCAGTCTTCCTTTGGAATGATTGCTTCGTGGCAGTCCTCAAGAACCTCCCTTTCCTTAGGGGGAATGATGTTGTAGGTGTTGGAGCGGATGCCTTTCTGATGCGTCTTGCATACGACATGCGCCCCTTTGTAGATCGGATTGCGGAGAATACTTGAGATCCGGGAACACCCCCAATAGTAATAGCCCTCATCTGTCAAAGTTGTAGGCTTGATCCTTGTGAGCGGGACTCGTTCCTCCATCAGGATCTTGCTGATCTTCATGCAGCCGTTTCCTTCCAGCGCCAGATCATAAATATGGCGAATCACCGGCGCGGTTTCCGGATCAATAATGAGATGGCCCTGGTTGTCAGGATCCTGCTTAAGGCCCATCGGCGGCTGCCCGCCGACAAACTTTCCCTGGCGGGAGAGCACCATCTTCCCGGCGGCCACCTTCCGGGAAATGTCACGGCTGTACATGTCGTTCAGGATGTTTTTGAACGGCGTGACATCCATGACCTGGTCGTTCTGCCGGTTCGCGCTGTCATAGCCGTCATTGACCGCGATATAACGGATGTTATGTTTGGGAAAATAGATTTCGATATAGCTGCCGGCCTCGATGTAGTTACGCCCGAGGCGGCTGAGATCCTTGGTCAGGACCGTTCCCACCGTACCCGCTTCGATGTCGGAGAGCATACGTTGAAAACCGGGGCGGTTAAAGTTCCTCCCGGTATAGCCGTCGTCAACATAGTATTCGTAGGGTATAAGGCCGTTTTTCTCAGCGTAGTCGGATAACAGGAGCTTCTGGTTGCTGATGCTCATACTCTCGTTATCCCGGCCGTCTTCAAGGGAAAGCCTGCAATAGATGGCAGTGACCTGCCGGATAGGTTTTTTCTTCCTGTTCATCATGATACCTCCATAACGAACAGGGACACGATAGAAGTATACTACTATGTCCCCGCCTGTAATTCAATCTGTTTCTGCGCTTTCTCCGGTCAGAAAGCGGCGCATTTGCGCCGGTTTCGAACTTTCGTTTCTTTCTTACGGTCCCGGCATTAGGCATCCTGAACAACCCGGTCACCCGGCTTTCAAAAGGGCCTGTCCTTCCTCCGGATATGCCTCCCGCCCGTCACGCCATCTGCCATACTGTTCCTCTGTGCGCCGTTCGATCAGCCGGGAGAACGCGTCCTCCATTGTCTGATGACCGACGAACTCGCGGCTTACGATAAACCGCACCTTCTGCTTCCTTCCCCCGGCAGGCCCGGAAGCCTTCTGCCGTGCTTCCTGCATATTGATAATCTTTGCCATAAATACCTCCCTTTGCGTCTTTGCCTGTTATCCCATCCGTCTGAACCGGCAGTTTTCCATCCGGGCATGTCCGGATGCCTGTCATGGTGAAGGTGGCTGTCTTCGCTTTTCCCACTCCCATGCACATCATCCGCAAATGCCGGACAGATGAAAAACAGCTTTTCTTCCAGTAAAATCAACGGTTTAGACACATAGACACTTGTTTTCAAATACAAATCAGAAATCATAATGATTCATTTTTCTTCCATATGGCGTGGTAAACGTACAGATCCTGTGTCTATCCGTCTGGCCTTTCCTTATGAACCGGATCCGTCGCCATTCTCCGGCAGGATGCCTTCACGTTGGGGTCTGACCCGGTGTCTCTCCTCCGCGAAGGGCGCATCAAGACCAAAGTATTGTCCAATAACAGTTTCCTGCTCGCCCACGACGAACTTGATCTCAGGGGACTGGAGCAGCTTGTGGACCGCGGACAGGTGGCAGCCCTCGCGCAGGTCCTCAGGTATATGGAGCTGAAAGTTATCATAGGGGAAATCAAATACCCCTGGTCAATAGAGCTTCAGCCTCTATTGCCGTGGGTGTTTTACTCATGAAATTTATCGACAGATTTTTGTCGTTTTGCCGTATTTTACTGACTATCAGTACTTATCATATTGTTTCAGGATATAATCCTTATCTGCGGACTGTTCTTTTAACTCGCCGTTGATATACAGAGCATACCATCCGAGTACACCGGACTCCCTAACTTCTATCAGGCCGTATGATGTGCGCTTGCTCTTGATTACCTTTTTCCCCATTTTTTTACCTCCATTTTTTATATTGTTGAAACTCGCAGAACGAGCCGCTGCGCCTCCCGGGACCATTTGACCGCAACGCTGTTTCAGCGCACAGCCATGATCACCGCCATGATCGCCGCTCCGCCGACAAATCCTCCCGCATGCGACATCATGTTGATCCGCTTCGACGACAGACCGTAAATCAGGTTGATCGCCAGCGTTGTCAAAATACTGCGCAGCGAGAAACCGTACCCTGCGATCGAAAGCACAAAGCAAGCCCCTAAGAGCCCGAAGATACAGCCGGAAGCCCCTGCCGACAGGCTGCTGCTTCCTCTCTTTTCATCCAGGATCATTGTCGCTATATTTCCAGAAGACGTTCCTCATATTCCCGGTACTGTTGTAATTCCTTCTTGAGCGGCCGGGGGATATCGGACATATAGCATTCGCTGGCATCATGATGTAATAGGGTCTACCCCAAGGTGTCGGCGTCTTCGTCCGTTTACATCTAAAAACGCCCTCAATAGTTCTCCAGGAAGCTGTGCCTCTCTCCATGGATTTTATATCCGAGGACTTTATTGAGCACAACGTTTTCCGTCGCCCGGAAAATATTGCTCTCCACCTGAGGAACGGTCTCCTTCAAAGTGGCAATCAGTTTCTTGGTCTCCAGTCTCTTGGAATTGGATGTGCCGTCGGCCGCACAGCTTGAGCAGTTCTCAGTGAATTTGCATGCACACTGCAAGAAATGCAGTCCTGCACTGTCACGCCAGCGAATGATATCTTTTTCGCGGATCAGATACATGGGGCGGATGAGTTCCATCCCCTCGAAATTCGTGCTGCGCAGTTTGGGCATCATGGCCTGATACTGGCCCGAGTACAGCATCCCCATAAGAATTGTCTCGATGACGTCGTCGTAGTGATGTCCCAAGGCAATCTTATTGCATCCGTGATCCTTGGCGAAGCGGTACAGATACCCTCGTCTCATGCGTGCGCACAGATAGCAGGGCGACTTTTCGATATTGTATACCGCATCAAAAATATCCGTCTCAAAGAACTCGATCGGGATCCCCAGAAGTCTTGCGTTATTCTCGATAATGCCGCGGTTTTCAGGGCTGTACCCCGGGTCCATACAGGCAAAAAAGAGTTCAAAGGGAAACTTGTTGTGCCGCTTCAGTTCCTGAAAGAGCTTGGCCATAAGCATTGAATCCTTACCTCCGGAGATGCATATCGCGATCCGGTCGCCTTCCTCCACCAGGTTGTACTGCACTACTGCTTTCTCAAACCGCCCGATCAGGTCGTGACGGAATGTCTTCCGCAGCGCTTTTTCGATCTCATTCCTGCGCTCTTCGTCTGCTGCCGCCCTGCGGCTTTCCTCGAGGGCCCAGGATCCGTACCCGCCTTGCAGACTGCAGAAGTTTCTGTAACCCTTCTCCCTCAGCGCTTCTGCAGCGTCGAGGCTGATCCGCCCATATTTGCAATACAGAACTATGGGCATACCTTCTTCCACAGCCTGTGCCAGAGCCGGCAGCGGCTCTCCATTCTCCCCAAAGGCCAGCAATTCATCTTCTCCGACCCTGACAGCTCCGTCCAGCATCCCGTAGCCGCAGGAATACTCATCCCGCATATCTGCTGCCAGATAGCTGCCTGCCGGCAGCTGTATGAGTCTCTCTGCATTGATCTCAAGGGGTAATTCAATGTAGTCTTTCATAGTTTCACTCTTACTTTCGTGTCGAAGCGCTGTGCGCGAAGACTCCCGAGGAGAAAGCCGCGGGCAGCGGCAAATCTCATCTCTAAACCTCGTTAACAATAATCCGTCTCTACCACCCTACCATACTTCCGCGTCATTTAACAGGGAATCCCGGGTCAGACCCCCTTACACACCCCATACATATGTCTGAGCACAATCCTCTGCATTGTTTCCTTGCCGAACAGCTTCTCCATCATGCTGACTGCCGGCCCGTCATTCTCGACGAGCTTGTGGGCGAACGCGCTGACACGGGCCTTCTTCTCATCTGCCGGGCATTTCTCCGCCGCCGTGAGCTCCGCGACGAACAGGTCTGTGTACTCTTTTGCCAGTTTGTTGAAGCGGTCTGTCAGGCCTTTGCCCTTTTTGTGGACCGAGCAGGGGTACAGGACCGCATCATACCAGTGCTCGCCCGTCGGAGCGTCCGGAAGGCCGGCGGACGCCGCCTTGATCTCGTCAAACTTCCCCTTGGATTCCTCGGGCCACGGCTCGAGCTGAGTGTCGTAGAGCTCCGCCATCTGCGTCTCTGTCCCGAAAGCATTCACCCAGTCCGCGTTGTAGAGCGGCAGGTCCGCCTCGAAAGGCGCGATCACGATCGTCTCCATCTTCATCAGCCCGAAGAACGCGTTCATCCGCAGCACGCACAGATGTCCGATGCCGCTGATCTCCCAGCTCTTTGTCTCAAATGTCATGCCCCGCTTTGAAAGGCGCGCGTCCGCTCCGAGGTCCTTCGGCACAAGGTCAAAATAGCGCTCCAGCGAATCAACTGTATACTGCCCGAGATCGATGTGTTTGCTCATTGTGTTTTCCTCCAAATGATGTCTGTTTTGCCCATCACAGATGATGTCTGTCCTGCCGGGTCACAGCTTACATAGTCGGCCCTTAGTCTCTGTACACCTTCATGGAATGATACTGCTTGGAAAACGGGAACAGGAGCGGCACTGTGTCGGAATACTTCTGGTATTCCGGGTCCAGGCCGTAGGTCTTCTCGTGCCGCAGCTCCAGGCGCTGTGCGGAATTGTACATGACAAATGTGATCAGGACGAAAGCAACGAGCACCATGATCCACTGCTTGCCCTGCACGGCACCGATGCCGGAGACCGTCACGCCGAACCAGAACAGAATCTCGGAGAAGTAGTTCGGGCAGCGCACGTATTTGTAGAGTCCCGTGTCGCAGAAGCGCTTGGGGTTGATCTTTTTTGCCGCGGATTTCTGGTGGTCAGCCGTCGCTTCCCCGTAGATGGCCAGTGCCATGATCAGTGCGCCGATCCACGCGAAGAGGTTGTCTCCGGACTGGTTAATGACCCGGTATGTCACCGCGGAAGTCTCCGCTACGTACAGCCACGTGCAGAAAGCCCACATGAAGAGGGAGACCGGGATCGGCATGCGCTTGGTGGAACCGGTGGATTCCAGCGTCTTGCGGTATGCTGCATTGGTCAACTCACGTTTCAAAAGATAGCCGCCCAGCCTATAACCGTAGATCGCGAAAAGCACCGCCATGACCGCCGTCGCCGGAGTCAGGCTTCCGTTAACGAAGCCGAAGATCAGGTGGAAAATACCGATGCACATGACCGAGAAGCCGTAACCCACGGACATGAACCAGACAAATTCGTGAAAGCCCATGCAGCAGCCGAGCGCCGAGACGATCGTCACTGTCCACATGAAGGTCGGCCATACTTTGCCAATATATGAGGGATCCAGATGCAGCATTTTTATTTCCTCCCGAAGTATTCTTCAATGTATTCCTTGAAGGAATGGTCTCCGGTCACATCTTTGCCCACAAGGTCGTGGGACAGTGTCCACTTTGAGAACAGGATGATGTCATGCTTGCCGGCCTTCTTGATCTTAGGCAGGTTTGCCAAAATAGAGAACATCCAGATCGGGCTGTCCTTGATGATGACGGGCTTTCCGGCCGCGCGGAAGCAGAGCTTGGCCATCTCCTCGTAGGTGTAGGTCTCTTTGCCGCCGACCTCGTAGATCGCGTTCGTGTCCATCATGTGCTCCGCGATGAAGGCCGCGAAATCAGGGCAGTCCACGACATTGGCTTTCACACCGTGGTAGCCCTTGAGCAGCTGCATCTCGCCCTTATCAATGTAGGGTTTGAATACTTTGGCAATGTCGTAGAAATAGCCGGTCGGGCGGTAGATCACGTACTCGAGACCGCTCTTCACCAGTTCGTCCTCGAACATGGCCTTGGCGTGCAGCATAGGCACTTTTTCAGCGCCGGGTTCTTTGCAGGCGATGACCGAGATATAGTTGAATTTTTTGACCCCTGCTGCCTTGGCCTCCTCGAGGAGGTTCATGTTGCCCTGATAGTCGATGTCATAGGCGGTGAATTTCGTGGAAGACGTGGTGAGGCCCATAGTCGTGATGACGACCTCGGCTCCATCGCAGATGCCTTTCATGGTCTCTTTCTTGGTCGCGTCGATGGCGCGGAAGGTGTATTTGCCCTCGAGCCCGTTGTTCTCTTTCTCCCTGAGATCTGCCGCGATGACTTCGTGGCCGGCTTCGCAGAGGACTTTCAGGATCTCGATTCCAAGATTGCCGAACGCTCCTGCCAGTAAGATTTTCATAGTTATGTTCTCCTTTCTGTCATGGGGACGGTTCTTCTGACAACTTTTGCGCCGCAAAAGTTGTCAAAAGAACCGTCCCCTCGACATTATTTGTTCTTTTCTTTGGATCTCTTGTCGTTGATGATGTCCATCTGCTCCACGTCGATCAGTTTGACGTTGTTCTCTTCCGCCCAGCTGACGCATCCCTTCAGGACAGTCGGCAGGAAGATGCGCGGGACTTTGACCAGTTTCTCAAGGGCCGCGTCTGTGAACTGCACGTCTGTCTGCAGGCGGTTCGCCGCATAGCGGACGGACTGGACGGTGGTCTGCCGCTGCGGGAGGAGCTCCGGCAGCAGCCTTCTGTGTTTGTGGTACCAGAAGTTCTTGGAATCCCTGTAGCCGTAGTCCACCGGGAGCGGCGGGAAATCCTGCGCCCGCACGCCGTTTACGATTGCGTCGCGGTAACGGGGTTTCATCAATATTTTGTCAATTCGAAGGACAAAATGAGCTCCGTACGGCGATGTGATGCCGTTGAAGTCGTGGTACTTCTCGAGCTCATAGTGGTCCGCGCCTTCGGGGAGCGGGCCGTCGTCCTGCGCGCCGTCGAGAGTATCGACCCAGGTGCACTCCACGGCCTGCAGCGCCTCGGAGATCACCTTCGGATAAGTGCCCTTGGGATCCTCGGCCTTGCGAAGTCCGTTCTCGAGGTGGAATGCGAAATCTTTCATCTTCTCGGCGGGCGTGTCGCCCGGCCAGCCCAGGCGCACCATCTCCTTGAAGGTCTTCCGCTCGTCATCCAGGAAGTTGATGACGCATTTCTTGTGCTTGATGAGGTTCTGGGCTGTGTTTGAGGAGTTGCGGCACTCCAGTATGAACGCGTAATACTCCTTTCCGGCCACATAAAACGGTGCCAAAAGAGAGTACGGCCCGCAGGTCGTCTTCCCTTCGTCTGTAAGCGTGCTGACGAGCACGGCGGGCATCGGGAAGAACAGGGAAGTCTGGTAGAAATTGTCGACCGCCCTCAGTTCCGTGAAGGATGATCCTGAGGGACTCTTCGGGGATGACTTGGTCAAGGAACTCTTAGTCTTATGTGACCCCGCCGGGAGTAAGCCGGTTGGCAATATTTTGGCCGGGTTTAGGTCGGCTGGAAGTTTAAATAATGATTTCAATGATCTCCTCCTCTCTGATCTCCGGATGCTGGGCCCCGGCAATGATTAGTTCCGCGTATAAGGTTGATCGGTGCTCTTCACATGGCGTGTCAAAGCGCTCATACAGGCCTTCGATCATCTCTGTGATCTGGGACAGAAGCAGCTCGTGGCGCATGCGGTAGCGCGTGCTGAACTCGCCGCCGGCGGGATATGAGCTCCACACTTTCTGATACAGCAGGCAGAAATTCCGGATTCCGCGGCAGATGTGCAGCAGCCCTTCCTGCAGGGACTTCGCCTGCTCCAGTTCCTTGTGGGTTTTCTCCAGTTCGTCCTTCCAGTCCTGGACCATAACGGCTGCCATGAGACTCTCTTTATCCTTGAAATAGTTGTAGATCGTCCCCACAGCGATCCCGCAGTCGGCCGCCACGCCCCTCAGCGAAAAAGAAGACAGGTCCTTGTCCAGCAGTCTTTTCCTGGCTGCCTGAAGGATCCTGTCTTCCGGATTTTTAATGATCTTCGGCATTGCGCACCTCCATGAAAATGCTCGCCGGTCGTTTTTTATGAACATGTTCATAATAGCACTTATGAGGGGGGTGAGTCAATGAACTACCCACCGCCTACGCATACGCTAAGAGGCGGGGGCTTCGTGCCGCTTACGCGGACACAGGGCAGACACTTGCCCGCTGTCCCGTTTCACCGGGATTACTTTTGTGATTCCTCTGACCCGCACGCAGGATATCTTTATAGGTCATGGCTTTCACTGTGCCATACAGGTACCCGCAGTCCATCCCCTCCGGATAGATGCTCTCGTTATACTTCCTGCCGGTATTGACGGCACCATTGATATCGGCGTTCATCACCCTTCCGTCATCCTGTCGGTACAGGCCGCGCCCTATCCTCCTGCCGGAGAAGGTTATGCCTTCTGTGTCCC
>Ga0256404_1010569_pt1 | contig 12711 bp, 16 predicted proteins | sample RumenRJG_01DNA_FD_185990 | JGI IMG/M metagenome (GOLD analysis project Ga0256404, IMG submission 185990) | Bovine rumen microbial communities from Lethbridge, Alberta, Canada - RJG_01 | ecosystem: Host-associated > Mammals > Digestive system > Stomach > Rumen | place: Canada: Alberta | collected...
CGAACGGACTATCTCGCTGAACTGATATCCGAAGATACTGCTGCATCTCTGACCCAGTGTTGAGTCGATAACGGGTGAAAGCATGGAGTCAAATTTCTCCATGATTGAAAAAATTCCTCCAAAAGGAGTGAGTTTCTCAGATTTTATTTGTATCTTTGCCATGTCATATTAGAGTTTTGCTTGTCTTCTTTTCGCAACACTAAGGTAAGTGAAAATTCTGACATGGCAAAATCCTGGGCAACTTTTTGTTGCTCAGGCACTTATAAATAATATTAAACTATAGTGTTGCGGAATTAAGGTTTATGAGGAAATCAGTCCTACTTTTAATGTTCTGCTGCATCACACTCATTGTCCAAGCAGCAGATGCCCCAAAGTATTTTACGGTTTGGCTGAAGAACGGACAGCGTATCGACATGTTGCTTTCAGAGAAACCTAACGTGCAATTCAATGAGGGTTCTCTTAAATTTGTGACTTCGGGTACTGCAATTGAGTACAACGCTTCAGATGTGAAAGAATTCACGCTTGAGGCCATATCGCCTACCGGCATTAATAACTTTTCAGCTGATGACAAGGACTGTGTAATCACTCAGTCCGGTAATACGCTAAGCGTTTCGGGCGCAGAGCCTTACGCCAAGTTTTATCTTTACACCGCTGGCAGTATGCTCGTTTCAACATACGTTGCTAACGGTAATGGTACGCTTAGCATGTCTCTCGACCAATTAGGCCAAGGTGTCTATATTCTGAAAACAGCTTCCACAACCTTTAAAGTCATGAAAAGATGAAACATTTACGAGTTATATTGACAACGGCAGCGTGCTTGCTGGCCTGTGCACAACTGTCTGCACAAGGGGTGAAAATTGTAAAAAAAGGCGGACTTGCAGTAGATTATAGCCACAGCAAGATAGAACGTATAGAGGTAAAGTATGACGAGTCCAGGGCAGATACTGCCGTTGACTTGGGATTGCCCAGCGGACTCAAGTGGGCCAAGTTCAATGTTGGCGCTACTGTCCCTGAGGAGCATGGAGGTTATTTCGCATGGGGCGAGACACAAGAGAAAAATGTATATAGCTGGGGATGGTATATGTGTAAACAAGACGTATGTGGTACAACCTCTGATCCAATTATTAAAAATTACAGCTCATTAAAAACGTACATTCTGCCCGCTTCATACGATGTGGCTCGCCAGCAATGGGGAGAAGGCTGGAGAATGCCCACACAAGATGATTTCAAAGAATTGAAGGAGAATTGTACCAGCGAGAAAACTACGGTAAATGGCGTGTCTGGATATAGATATACTGGCTGGAATGGCAACAGTGTTTTCTTGCCTGATGGTAAAATCAAGAATGGAACTAACCTAATAAGTACTATGGCGACATATTGGAATTCATCCAGCACCCCGCTTAGTAAGTCACAGTGCCAAGAAGCGGATTGCTTTGATCCAAGCGGGAGTATCTGGCGGGACAATCGTGCTTATGGCTTAGCGGTGCGCCCCGTCAGCGACGCAGCTACAGGCAGTAACATTGATGGATACATTGTGCACAGAACTGATGGCATAACAGATCTTTACCCTTTCCAAGAAGTTGACCATATTGAGGCCTATCTGGAGAAAGAGTATGACCCCAATGCTCCAACAGACGGAGAGTACGTTGACTTAGGACTGCCATCGGGAATAAAATGGGCCAGTTGTAATCTTGGAGCCGTTGCTCCATACGATTTCGGCAACTATTATACAGGGTATGCTGCTTATATGAAGAATGTTAGCATTCCGGAAGGCTACTCTATTCCTGGATACGGAAACTATGATGAACTAATTGAAAATTGCGATGTGAAGACAGTTACCTATAACAATGTTCAAGGCAACATGTTCACAAGCAAGATAAACGGAAATAAGATATTCTTACCATTTGCAGGTTTCTATTATTATGACGGGGACTATGTATTCTATGGTGGACGTTACTGGACTTTCTCAAGGTCTAAAGCCTCTGGTTTTAACAACTATTCTCAATATTATCTTCAGATAGGCAATAATTCCGCCTATGTAGATTCCGTAATAGAGTATTCGGGCATGTCAAATGATGCAATGTGGGATCGCTACTCGTTGCGTTTGATTCGCTACTAGTGTAAGCTACCTCACTGTTCCGGGAACACAGTGGTAAGTTGGAATACCAGCAAATACTCTATGTCATCAACAATATAAGTAGAGCGAGAACCGAGGCTGAGGATGTCGGCGCAGGTTCTCGCTCTATGTGACAGGGGCGTCCTCGCCAGCTATGCCGCACAAGCGGCAAAGTCACAACAGAACATTCACAATTGAGACACACCTGAGGGCAAAGAGCCCTGACCAATTACATGGATAGCTCACGGGCTATAATACTGCCGCCAAATTGGACACCCGCATTTTGTTAAAATGAATAAATTCATTAACTTTGCAGTATCTAATCTTAGCTACTATGGGTAGAAGAAGCAAATACTCTTCGGAGTTCAAAGCAAAAGTCGCACTGGAGGCGATTAAAGAGAAAGAGACTTTGGCTGCTTTGGCCAAACGGTTTGACATATCTCCGTCTAAAATAACGGAGTGGAAGGATGAATTCTTGAAGAATGCATCCCAGGCATTCGAGAAGCCAGTGGACAACAAGCGTGAGCTGAAGAAGGTTGAAGGTGAGAAGGAGAGACTCCTTAAGAAGGTTGGGCAGCTGACATTGGAATGTGATTTTTTTGCCAAAGCCTGCGAGGATGCCGGACTCAAAGTGAGATAATAGAGCTTGAGAAGAAGCGCCCCGCAGGCATTCCCCGTAAACGCTATTGCGAGCTTATGGGCTTGAATCGCACGACACTGTACTACAAGCCTAAGGGAGAGTCAGCAGAGAACCTGAAGATGATGGAGATGATGGACAAGTATTATCTGGACCATCCGACAGCCGGTGTTCTCACGATGGTGAATATGCTCATATTAGCGGGTATGACGGTAGGCGCCAAGCGTGTGCGCCGTTTGATGCGGAAGATGGGACTGATGGCCATCTATCCTCAGAAGTGCCTGTCTAAAGGGGGAAAGCCAGAGTACTTCCATCCGTATCTGTTACGCCATCTTGGGATAGACCATCCAAATCAAGTGTGGAGTACGGATATCTCATACATTCCCATGAAAGGAGGCTTTATGTACCTCTATGCTATAATTGACGTGTACAGTCGTTTCATCGTTGGCTGGAGACTGAGCAATACGCTGTCAGCCAACAACTGCTATGAGCTTGTAGAAGACTGTATTAGCAGGTATGGAGCGCCTGAGATCATAAATTCCGACCAAGGCTCACAATACACCACTAAGCAGTGGGAAGATCTGCTCACAGGACACGGAATACAGATAAGTATGGATGGCAAGGGTCGCTGCAAAGACAACATCTGGATTGAGCGTTTTTGGCGTACTATCAAGCAAGAGTACATCTATCTGAATCCCGCAGATTCTGTGGATGAACTTCGCGATGGAATAGCAAAATTCATAGACTATTACAACTACAAGCGTCCTCACCAAAGTCTGACAAAGAGGCTGCCAGCAATGGAATATGGTATTGTAGCTTAAAAAAGGAGGTGAATATTTGGACGTAAAATAATAATTGTATAACTTTGGGGTGACCAAAACAAAAAAGTCTTGCTAACAGCAAGCCAGGGCAAGGTAGAGAGAGGCCTATACCACTCTCCCCTTGTTCTGAATTATATTCTTAAATTAAAGTTAAACGTTGTCTAATAAACGGTAGTACTATAATCAGGCCTTGTTTGCAGGTTCTCCTCCTTATTACTTGAATTCAATGATAGTGCTGACACTGCCTTCAACATCCAGTTGCACAAAGAACGTGCCTTCATGGGTGAGTGTCGTCTTGGGAGTAATCCTGTCGCCATGGATAGCCCATATGAGATTTCATTGATTCCATCGCAAAGGTACAACTTTACGCTGATTAGAAGAAAGAACGGCATTCATAATCTGGCATGAAATTATAACAAGAATTTCGAGACCAGTTCCTTCAAGTCTTTGTCTGACAAGTTTCTGATACCCTTTAATAAGATCTTGTCATATTCCGCTGTCTTCTTCCTTATTATGAACTTGCGTTCCCTGCCATCTATCGTAGCCAACAGCACAAGATTGCCTTTGAGTTGCTGCTCCAATCGAGTATTCTCTACCAATCTATTCTGGGCATCCCTATACCGGATGGTAGCCTTAGCCGGCATCAAACCCCATGAACCCAGATTTGCCTGAATTGTATTCTCTATGGCGGATATCCATTGAGACCCGGCACCGTGTTTCTCTGCCAACAGCCGGAAATTCAATAGTGAAGATGATACTTGTTCGATGATCTTTTCAGCCTTCCGGATTCCATTGTCCTCGGCAACAGCCATAACATCATCAAGCGTAATATCACTCAGCTTACCATGCACCATCAGACAGTGCTGTGTCTCGGGAAGAAAGCCATGCACGTTAAAGATGTATGTCATATCGTATGCAGGCGATAGCGTCCAACGGCCGTTCTCATCCATCAGAAAAGAGAAATTCTTGTTATGGTCATCAGTGTTGTTGGCGAGAATATTAAAGACCATACGGCGGAATACTTCTTCGCAGTCAAGCTCTGACAGTCGCATCTTACGGCATACCCATAGCAATCGCTCGTAACTGTCAGCATCAGGATAGAGGGCAGCAAGGGTCTGCATGTGGACTTTTCTGTTACCGATACGGTCGAACCTCTTCGTTACGAAATGCCTGACGCCTTCCACCTCCATCAGCCAGCACGGATTCATTTTTATGCCGGCACCGACTGCCATCTCATAATATGCCATTTCAAGCTCCGCCATGGAACGACCGGGAATATTGAATTTCAGTATACAGTAATCAAATCCATCAGGGTTTTCTACCTGACCGCTGCGAATCTCACCCGTCTGCTTATTGATAGCGATGATAGCCTTGGGCTGACGGCCACCGGCTGAAGTTCCAACAGCCATCAAAGATTGCATAGTCAGATTCTCGTCAGAATCTATGCGTGCGTTTTCCCTCTCTGTGTAAATCTTATTGGCCAATTGAATCAAAGAATGCAACTGAATATTCTCCTTTGTAGCAAAATTAGTCGCTTCAGGAAGGAACTCCAATGCGCCCATGGCACGACGACCGATGAAAGCAAGCTTGTCAAGTGGACTGATATCGCCCAGCCTCAGACCTTCCTGCTGCCTCCACTGCTCAAAGAGTTCATTACCCCATGCATCCGGCAGCGAGTCAGCCAGAAATGGCGGCAACTGTTGATAGATTCTTTCCGAAGCGCCATAGATAGGACGACGACTTTGAGGCATTTTGATGGATGCATTAAGCGGGGAGATATCCAATCCGTTCTCAAGCCACTCACGATTAAACTCAAAATAAGGTAGCACACGGCGCTTGTCTATGGATAAGCGGCCGACCTCCCTACCCCACAGCATTACACGCAATATTCTTGTAGTCATATCAATCACGTTTGGGATGCCGAATGCGCTGAATCTTCTTTCCGCTTAACCTTGTCAGATATGCGGACTCAGGAAGTTCCGGCAACAGGTCATCAAGTCCATTAATACAGCCAATAGCCTTGAGAAGAAGCAAAAATGTACTCAAAGACAGGTTGGGCGTCTGACCATTCTCAAACTTGTGCACAGTGTTGACGGTCAGACCAGCCTGATCTGCAACATCCTTCTGCGTCATGTCTGAACGCATACGATAGTCACGGAAACGAGTTCCCAGCATTTTTACCAACTCTGGAATAGAGTATTCGAAATAGTCAGTCATAACCATGATGTTTAATAATCGTATCAGATGATTTAAGCCGTAATTAAGACTATAAAACATCGAATCAATATATTTATGATGCAAAGATAAGAATAAATATTGAAAAGTCAAACTCCAGTTAGAGAAAAAAGAAAACTATTTCTTAAATTCAATCCAGCCATCTGAATAGAGGCAGTAAGAGAGCGTACTTCTTCATTTGACATGATTTAGACTTTTCTGTATCACACCGAGCTTATATTAATCCGCAGTTATCTCCATCTGTATTTCTTCCGGTCCCAGGAAGGCTGTCTCGTAATAACAGTCGCCGGTAGTACGAGGACCGCTGACGATGGTAAAACCGTCATGTTGCAATTCTTTTGTCTTCTCATCAACCGCTTGCCTCGAACCGAGGGAGAAAGACAGGTGTATGAAACCGATATTAGGCTTTGACGGATCAACATCAATTGTGTCAGGACGCTGCATCAGCTCCAACCGGGCATCGCCATCCGGAAATGTCAGAATATAGGTGCGCAGACCTGTACGGGGATTATGATACTGTTCATTACTCCTCGCATCAAAATACTTGATGAAGAAATTCTTCATCCTCTCCAGGTCCTTGCAATATAGCGCTACATGGTCAATTCTCATTTACCATTTACTTGAAGAGTCAAACTTTATTTCAACTGTGCTCCGTCCCTGAAGGCGTTGCCGACACGCTTACCAATCTCAAGATAGCCCATATGAACTGGATCGAAGGTAATGAGATGCATCTTTTCAAGATCAGGCTTGCCATCGTCAGCAAGATACTCTTCCCTGACACGGATGTTCAAGATCTTGGCAACGATGTAGTAACCAGTCTCACTCTCATCAATCTTACGCTCAATACGGCACTCCATGGTCATGGGGAAGTCTGTGAACACAGGCGCATTGACCACTTCACCCTTATCCACCTTCCATCCGGTCTTGGCGACCTTATCCTTAGCCTTCTTACCGCTCACGATACCGACATAATCAGATGCGACCATGGTATCTGCCGTGGCGAAGGCAACAGTGAAGTCCGGATTCCCGTTAAGGTTAACCGTTGTCTGATGGTTACCCATTGAGATCATGATCTCGTCATTGTCCCACTGACCAGACCAAGCTGCATTCATTGCATTGGGGATATCGTCGGCATCGTAGGTACCGATAACTATTACTGACTGTGGCACAAACCACGCTCTTCCTTTGAAACTTTTCATATTGATCAGATTTTTACTCACTTATTTGAATGCTCAATTCAATCTTCAGCTTACAAAAATAATGATTTATTCTCATTGGTGCAAGAAGAAGCCTATTTTTGGTTGCACCCTATCGAAAATAATTAGTATCTATAATTGCCCATCGATTAAATACAAGACGAAAGCTCTAAACTTCAATATAGCAATCAGGCCTGAACGTCTTGTGCTCTCCCTGAAAAACATACCCAAGTTGATTGCTCAGACATTTTGTCTGCCCGATCATCTTGTTGATGTTACGATGGCTATGTCCATAGATCCAATAGTCTATATCACTATCCTCAATATAGTCAGAAAGCTCGACTGTAAATGCACCATTGATAGGGCTGCCCTCAAATTCCGGCGACATCAACTGATAAGACGGAACATGGTGAGTGACGACGATCTTCGTTGAAGCATCACTGTGTCTCACGGCCTCTTTGATAAATTTGAGACAACGATTGTGCTCTTGATTGAATTCTTGCCAATCCAGTATATCGTCGTTATACATAATCCGATGAAAGTCTGAGACGCAACGTTCTGTCATGAAAGCGTTCATTTGTTCGATATGAGACCAAAGCGTGGAAACTATAATGTCAGCGTTGTCGATTCTTACAACTTTATTGTAGTAATAGTGAACATTAAGACGAATAGCAACGTCTGTGCCATCCTCAAGTGATGCTATGTCATAATACTTGTAGAATTCGTGGTTGCCCAAGCAAACAATGACCTGCTGGAAATGGTCCTATGCCCAGTCCCAGAAAGGATGAATGCTATAGTTCTGATCGCCCAAATAACCAGTGTCGCCTGCAAGGATAAGGATGTCACCAACAGGCTTAATAGGATTTTCCTTCAAAAAGTGGGAGTTTTCTGCAAACTCCAAATGAAGATCCGAAACGTATTGTATCTTAGTCATTGCAAATAAATGATGTCTTTAATATTTTCAATAAGTTTTCTGCTTTCATGCCGGGAAGACCAGCTGCTCTGAAGAAGTCCTCATTGGGAAGTTCCTTCTCTACAGATGAACAGAAACGTCTGATGTCTTCATACAAGTGTTGTGGCAGAACAAACCTACTTTCAAGAGAAAGCATAGCCGCAAGCCGGAACACATCCTTCTTGTGCTTGAGTATGTTACGGCTGTCTATCTGACCTGCTTCCGTTCAGACAAGTCGATGAAGGCCTTACTCTTCAGACAAATCAAGCTCTCAACATCTGCAATATGGATGTTATCCACCAGAGTACTGTGATCAACAGTAAAATGGTAGTATTCATCATCCATAAGAATAGCAGAAAGGCTTGAGAGATCTTCGTCTGTAGGTATTGGAGTGATGACCGCATCCTCAGGGAGGTCTATCAATCCGAGACTGCGTGAAAACAGTTCAATCTGCATAGGATAGTCAATGTTCATTGGCTTCATGAAATCTAGTGTACTGTCCTGACCATATTTTCTTTTATCTCCTACCCATTAAAGATGGGATATTAAGAATATGCATAGAATATTTGAAAATATAATAAACGGCAAATATGATCGGGACATTACACTAGTATATTGTGCATTCAGGCTAAAACTGTTTCTTTTGTTCCTGTGTGGCAAACTTCTAAAATAGGCTCACCTAAAGCATTTTCAATCGAGATAAGCGTATCAATTGTAAAATTATGCGTGCCTCGCATCCACTTGCTTATCTCTGCTTCAGTCTTACCAAGCATCCTTGCAAGATCTTTCTGGCGAAGACCTTTCTCAGTAAGAATCTCATGTATGCGGTCGACTATCTGAAATGAAAGGTCTATCCTGCTCCTCTGTGGAAAATAGGAAAGTGAAACCGTTCTTTTGGTAGAAACGCAAAACATCCGGTTCATTAACCGCATCAACGACAACAAAACGGCATCCAGTCTTGTTATCAGGTGAAATGAACCATTGCTTTATAAATTGAAGCATTTCACTTCCAACCCCTCTGTGAGAAAGATCCTTGTTAACAGCCAGACGGCCTACCAACACGCCAGGATATCTACGGAGATGTTTATGAGTCAAGTGCTTCATGAAGTCTCGACGACTTCTTGGCAGATCATAAACTCTTATGCTGTCATTGGAAACTGTAAACGCACTGACTATCGTTTGAGGATCATTCTCGAGAACAAAGCAGTAACTCTTTCCCATAAGGTTGTAGCGGAAGCGCGTAACATCCTCATGAAAGAATTCGTCAAGGTCTTCGTTACCGCAATAGAAATCCTTACTGGCGACAATCTTATCGTCAGTAAGCTCACTAAATATGCAATTATCCTCTAAGAATGCCATCGCATTTAGTGTATCATGCCAGACTTACGGAGAATCTTCTCCATAGCCTTGAAGGCCGTTGTATTTTGAATGCCATCAAAACCCTTGAAGTTGCGTTCAGTTTGATTTGCGCGTTCAATGAAGTTCTCGGCATCCTTGCCTTCCAAAGTAGGTATTGCCTTAATTTCTATTGCCATATTTTTCTTCCTTCCTATATTTTTTGCAAAGGTAGTAAAAAAAATCCATACTTGATCGTTTCCTTCGACTTTTTCTTTTGTCTATAGCACTGATTGTTGCTAATCCATTTCCACACTTACATACACGCCAAGGTGCAGGGTGCACGGTACCTATATATATAGGACCGCGCACCCTGCACCTTGTCTGTACCGAAAATAAATCTAACTGATTGTTGGGCAAATATTTGGTGGTTCGAACATATTTTTGTAACTTTGAACCCAAAAATAAGCGTTCTTTCAGACCCGACAGAGGGTCATTAGAGGGTCAGCAGATGGTCTGAACTCGGTACATATACGGTACAGGACAAATTGCGACGTCTCTAACTGATTGAACATTAAAAACTTACGAAATTAAGTTCGGGAGCCTGAGGAATCTTCTCATTCGTTTTCTTCAGGATTGATGTGAACATTGAGAGGAATTTGGCTCTGAACACCTTGCTGAGCGCCTGAACGGGAAAGAGAAACTCCTTTGCGCCTTTGCAACCTTCGAGGTGATGCCAGACACCCTTCTTGTCCACCCCTCCTCCTGTGACGATGCAGTGAATGTGAGGATGGTAATACAGATTGGATCCCCATGTGTGGAGAATGCTTGTCATGCCTCCCTGCAGTCCCTGAGCGTCAAAGAACTTCTTCAAAGTGCTCCATGCTGCCTTGAACACGCAGGAGTAGAACTCTTTCATGTGTGATAAGGCAAAGGGATGGAGACAGTCTGGAACGGTGAATACTACATGAAAGTACTTTGCTCCCGGCAGTATCTCCTCTCTGCGCATCTCAACCCACATCTCACGTTCCTTGTTCTGACACTTGGGACAGTGACGGTCACGACAGCTGTTGTAGCTCACATGCTTATCACCACACTCCGGACAGACTTCCACATGACCACCGAGAATCTTTGTCCGGCAGTCGGCCATGGCAGTAAAAGACTTCCTTACCTGAGGCACGACAGGGTACCTCTTGTAGAAAGCTTCGCCATAGTCACGGATAATCTGCCCGACATCGAACTTCGTCCGGCTCATCGGCCAAGGTTATGGTCAATCAGACAGATGCACTGGTTCTTCTTAATCTTGGCAAGATGGAGGTAGATCATGGTCGTGGTAACTGACTTGTGCCCGAGCCGTTGCTGCACGGTCTGAATGTCTTCTCCGGCATCCAGAAGATGCGTTGCGTTTGAGTGACGCAGCGCATGGGTCGACAAGGATGTGTCCAAGTCAGCTTTAGCCAGTCCTTCTTTCAAACGAGAGCGGATGAAAGAGTTGTCTACGGGCTCATCCTTGCCGAACTTCTTGAAAATGAAGTTCTTGCTTGGAAACCGATTGCGGTATGCCTTCAGAACCTGAATGGTGCTGGCAGATATGGGAACAATGCGATTCTTGCCGCCCTTGCCCTTCTTGATGTGAACCTGCTGGCGGTCGAAATAGATGTCATTCCACTTCAGGTTGGCAGCTTCAAAGGAACGTAGTCCGCAGTCATAGATGACCGAAAGCAATGTTTTGGAGTACAGATCACATACATGCAGCAGGATCATCACTTGCTCTACAGACAGAATACGGGGCAACTTACGCTCACGGCGGATCTTGGGCAATGCAAGTCCCTTTAGTTCTGTGCATCCCATGATCTCACGGTAGCACTTCAGACCATAGATAAAATGCTTGAACTGGGACTCAGCCGGCACAGGCTTGCACGAGAGCATACTCTGCAGATATCCATCGACGTCAGCCTGAGTGAAGTCATCGGGAAGTTTGCCAATGTGCACTACCGCCTTGTAGAGTGCGTGACAGTAGTCAGTGATAGTACCCGGAGCACGGTGTGCAATCTGCAGCTTGCTCTGGAATAACGAAATACGACTAGAGAGGGCTGGTACCTTCTCTATCGCTTTGTCGGAGATCTTCTTCGGCATATTTATACGGAAAGAGGGTGATAACGGTCCTTCCAACGTGGAGGATCGTGCCCTCGATCAGTATATAAACGGAAAATTAACGGAAATGCGGTGCGGCAGGCTTTAGCTTTTTCGCTCCGCGGAAATTAGTACAACAAGGCAATGCTGCATGGGTTTGTTGTCCCTGTGGGTATCGATACGGATGTTGTCGGTAACACCAAAGCAAAAATTGAGGATGTCTTTCATTACACCATGATACTCCGGTAGACTAGCAACACGGTGAATAACATAGTATGGCTTAGGTGTATCTATCCATGCTCCATCATAGATCTTAGCGTAGGTTACATCTGGACCAGGAATGAAAGCAAAGGTGGCAATAGCCTTATTTTCCTCCATCAGCAGATAGCTATGTCCCTCCTCGATGTCCTTCTGTAGTTGAGCAGTAGTAGGATGATTCTTTCCCCATTGGTGTGGGTTGCCGCTCTCGCGCATAATCTTCCGTCCGCTCTCAATCAATTTGAGCACGACCGGCAGATCTGAAGCAATGGCTTTTCTTACAAAGCGTTTCATATTATTGAAGCAATTGAGGATACTTCTCCAACAACTTGTCTTGCAGATTGGCGAGGCTGTCGAGCAGATTGATCTTGTAATCTATAGGGATGAAGACTTCCGATGCAGGCATCTTCACCCCAATGACTCCCAATACCTCATGATAGATGACAGGAAGACGTACGTCACCATAGGCAAAGCTCATAGCTCCACCATTCCGCTTATATTCTTTAATCTCTTCGATGAAACTTTCCTTATTCATTGCTTCTCAAAATAGTTTTGCAAATATACAGCAAAGCTTTCAAGTATCCGAAAAAACCTTCCGTGCCCTTCGTGTCTTTCGTGGACAAAAAAAATCGTGGACAACGATCCGTGTGTGAAGAACCTTCCGTGCCCTTCGCATGCAAACGATTGCATGACGATATTACATTTCTATTAAGAGTTTATTTAGTGGGAGTCCCTATATTTTTATAACTTTGTCCACGGAGAGCTTGAACAACAGCAATAGCAATCTAACTGCTTTAGAAAATCAATAGGAATGTAGGAGCGGCACAGAGCCAATCACAACCTATATAAAAATATCAGCGTATTAAATACAAAATACAATATATGAAGTATCATTTACTGCAACTATCAGCACGAATCCGTGCTATCTGCATCCTGTCAGCACTCTTCTTGGTGCCAGACATCGTGCAGGCTGAGGATGTCTATCTGCTTACGGCGGAAAACATCAACGGCACAACGGGCAATTATAA
>Ga0256404_1010570_pt1 | contig 12710 bp, 14 predicted proteins | sample RumenRJG_01DNA_FD_185990 | JGI IMG/M metagenome (GOLD analysis project Ga0256404, IMG submission 185990) | Bovine rumen microbial communities from Lethbridge, Alberta, Canada - RJG_01 | ecosystem: Host-associated > Mammals > Digestive system > Stomach > Rumen | place: Canada: Alberta | collected...
CCCTGTCCCTTATGGAAGAACCGAAGCGTTTCTTCTTTTTGAATTTCCTGACAGACTGCCGTGTCCCATCTTTCTTTACGATGACGGATGTACTGTCCTGTCGTTCGGGAGGCCTTTTTGACCTCTTTTGGAGTGCCCGGAAGTCCATTTCCTCCGTGATGAACACGTTGGCCCTCTCCACGAGGCGGTCTGCGAGTTCCTCATGGGACTGCTTTGTATAGGCAGCCTTTTGGCGGAAGACTGTCTTCAACAGGCGTTTCCGCCTCCGGCAGGTGCCGGTGATCTTCCACCTGTGACGCCCTTTCCTGACCCTGCCGTCTTCATCATAATTATCAGGGTTGTACATTCTTACGGAACGCTCGATCTGTCTGGAAAGACGGGTGATCTTCCGGTTGTATCCTTTACAGTCCGGCGCCAGTTCTTCCAGGATACAGGCTTCCTCAAAGACAGCCGCCACAGTGGAGACGCCGGGGTCAAGCCCTGCCACGGCATCGGTGGAAGTATGCCTGACAGGGGCATCCCCTTCCAGATACAGTACCACGTAGTACCTCCAGCCTGATGGGAACATCTTCCTCTCGATCTGCGCATAACGGACCGGATGGTCCAGGGACTCCCTCACATAAGGGTCGCTCCAGTCGATCACGACACGGAAGTGTGTGTTCAGATAAAAGACCTCCTCCGGGTAGACCGGGCGGACAGACTTCTTATAATACCCTGTGTGCAGAGGATCATAATACTGCAGGCCGTTCCAGCTCTTGGAGGCGATCGTCAGGATATCCTGCGCTTTTTTGAAATGGACATCCTTCCCCTTCCCGTACAGAACTTTCTCCACACCGGCATAGACCCTGGAGGCTTCTTCCTGTGCCTGGTGGGAGGAGACAAGATGCCTGTTCCGTGCCTGCCAAGGGCGGATGAACGCATGGAGGCTGTTCTCCGTAAGGCCGTAGGACTTTACCAGGGCGTTCATGGCAGCGCCGGCCTCCCTGCGGGAAGCACTGTCCGTTTTGGCGTATACTTTCTTAAGGGCCCGGTATTCCGGGTCCCGCCTGAGCATACGGAGGCGCTTCTTGCACTCCTTTACGACGACGTTATGAAGTTTTCCCATGGCAGTGAACCCTTTTGAAAGGACCTGTTCTTTTTGCCTGCCGGTCTTAAGGGGGAAACGCAGAGTATGCATGGATATCCTCAGGGCCTCGTTTTCTGTGTCTCTACATAACGCTGAATGGTCTGTGCGCTCACGTCGCCTGCTGTGGAGACAAAAAAGCTCCTGGTCCACAGGGACGGCATGGCGGAGAGGGCCGGGAATTCCTTTCTCAGCAGAAGGGAGGAGGCGCCCTTGACGGTCTTCATGATATCGGAAGGACTCCATGTGGGACCGCAGGCGGTGAAGAGATGGACATGGTCGATATGGCATTCCATGGCGAGGATCTCAAACCCGTTCTTTTCACAGATCTCCCGGGTCAGCTGCTTAAAGCGTTCCTCAACGCCATCGACAAGGAAGATCTTTCTTCTGTACCGGGGGCAGAAAACGAAATGATACCGTATGAGCGAGACTGTTGTTTTTGTGTATAAATACTTGCTTTTCATAGATTTATTATAGCACAAAACCGTAGATTATTAAACAATAAACATCTACGATAGAAAAGAGAAAGAGCGGATTCATCCCACGGTTAAAACCGTGGGCTTTCTCCGAAATCTATTGTAAGTTGTTCACAAAAGAGGGAATTCCGAACGTAATAGATGGATCGGAGTTCCCTCTTTTGTATTTATAACAGGCGTCAAGTGAGATATGATGATTACGGTATAGGACAAACCTCGGAGATACTTGGTTATCTCCGATCAGGTTTTCAGAAGCTGGAAGGGGAGATCACCATGGTCCGCGATGAAGCCTTGAACGAGAACGACAGCGGCTGGTCATTCATGGCCGGGGACGAGGGGGAAGAGTACGCTAATGACTACAGGAACCTCGTGCTGATGACGGTCGGGGCGGTATACCAGAGGGACCCGGCCATTTTCCGGCACATAGACAGCCCGGTCGGGACAAGCTTCGTGAGGGTCTCGCCGGAGGCGTTCGAGCCGGACGAAGAGGGCAAGAAGATCTACATGGAGCAGAGGAAGATTTAGGGGAGAAGCCAGTGGTGGAACAGAAGGACTATGTGAGCTATAGCGTCCTGATCAACGGGATCGAAGTGAATGCGGTATACAGCCGTGACAGTATTGATGGCATCTTCCGGCCCCTTCTCCGGAGACTGACGAGGATGCAGAGGGAGAAGAATAGGCGCGTGCTTGTGCTCTTTGCGGCCCCGCCCGGGGCAGGAAAGAGCACGCTCCTCAGCTTTTTGGAGAGACTGGCTGAGGAGGATGAACACTCCGGCGAAGTGCAGGTCATCGGCATGGACGGGTTCCACAGGAGGCAGGCGTATCTTGTCTCCCGCACAGTGATCAGGGACGGCGAAGAGATCCCCATGACACGGATAAAGGGTGCGCCGGAGACATTCGACCTGGAAAAGCTGACAGAAAGGCTGCAGATGGTCGCGGCAGGCGAGAGATGCGGCTGGCCGGTCTACGACAGACGGCTCCACGACCCTGTCGACAACGTGATCACAGTGGATGGAGACATCGTGCTTCTGGAAGGGAACTACCTTCTCCTGGATGAGCCGGGGTGGAGAGACCTCAGGGGTTTTGCTGACTATACGGTATTGATCCGGGCTGACGAGGATATGCTGCGCAGGCGGCTCACGGACAGGAAAGCCAGGGGCATGGCGACCCGTGAGGAAGCGGAAAAGTTCGTGGATTTCAGCGACATGAGAAACGTCAGGACCTGCCTGGAGCACTCGGGCAGCGCGGACCTGATCCTGGAAATGACCGGCGACGGGGAGTTCAGGGTAGTGGTCAGTAAAGAGCATAAGGCGCAAGGGGAAAAGCCTGCGGCAGTCGTAAGGATCTGGAAAGCCCCGAAGGGCGTGGAAGCCAGATATGTGACATTGACGGAGGGCGGCCAGCTGATACATGCCTACAGAAAACTATCTGATATCCGGAAAGACTATAGTTTCGAGAACCGTAATAATATGATTGTGCTTAAGCGGGAACTGGATCAAGTCTGGCAGAAGGAAATGTGAACAAGAAGCATCCTGGAGATCCGGGATGCCTTTTTGCAAAAGTGGTACAAAAAACGCAAGAGTATTTGCAAAAGTCATATGACATTTGATACAATTAATGCAAAAGTGATATGACTTCTGGGAGGCGGCTATGTATAGAGAGATAACGAAAGAGTTAATTAAGTGGAAAGATAATTCAAGAAGAAAACCGCTCATTCTTACCGGGGTGAGGCAATGTGGAAAAACATATATAGTTGATGAATTCGGAAAGAACCATTTCAAAAATGTGGCGCATCTGAATTTTGAAGAATCTGAAAACGCCGGGGCCATATTTGAATATGATTTCGACGTGAATAGGATTATCAAGGAATTAGGATATCTGACCGGAGAAAAAATAATTGCGGGTGAAACACTGCTTTTCTTTGACGAAATCCAGAACTGCCCCAGAGCGATCACTGCCTTGAAATATTTTTGCGAAAATAAAAGAGACCTTCATGTAGTATGTGCGGGGTCTCTTTTAGGCGTTGCGATAAAAAGAGATAAGCTTGCGTTCCCGGTTGGGAAAGTAAACCGGCTTCAGCTTTATCCCATGAGTTTTAAAGAGTTTGTAATGGCCTGTGGGCGAAGCGACCTTATTGAGATGCTTAAAGAATGGCCGACAGACAGGGCAGTCCCCGATCTCTACGCTGTTCCGATGAAAAAACTGCTCAAAGAATATTACATTGTCGGAGGAATGCCTGAAGCGGTCCAGACGTGGATCGATACTAACGACTACGATGAAGTCACGGATGTTCAGAAGGAAATCCTGCGTGACTATGCGGATGATTTTTCAAAATATGCACCGATAAACGATATCCCTAAGATCAGGTGGATATGGGATTCGGTTCCCGTGCAGCTTGCCAAGGAAAACAATAAATTCGTGTTTTCCCATGTGAAGGCAGGAAAGAGATCAGCAGAACTTGAGGACGCATTACAGTGGCTTACGGATGCAGGCCTGATCACCCAGCTGTTCCTGGTTGAAAAACCGGAGCTGCCTTTGTCGGGATTCGCAGATAAGACGTACTTTAAGGTGTATATGTCGGATATTGGGCTGTTAAGGGCAAAATCAGGCATGTCGCCCGAAACGGTATTGGGCGAAACAGACATGTACATAAAGTTTAAGGGTGGCTTTGCAGAAAACTATGTGCTTGGTGAACTTCGATCTATCGGAAAAGAACCATACTTCTGGCGTTCAGGCAATACCGCAGAAGTAGATTATATCTACGAAGATCAGGCCTTATTAATACCGGTCGAAGTGAAGTCGGCAGATAATACGCAGGCAAAGAGCTATAAACAGTTTTGCAGGAGATATGAGCCAATGATCGGGTTTAAACTGTCTGAAAAGAACATCGCAGAGTATATGTGCGAAAAAACGAGGACATACAGTTTGCCGCTTTACATGAGCTGGAACATCGAATATTACTATGGCAAGAACTCATCAGACTAAACAATACACAGAGGAGACGGCGATGGACACTTACAGCATGAGGCAGTCAACAATCCCACCCATTCATCCTGAATGGATGGGGCTTGCAGAGAAGAAGATGTTTTCTTCCCTGTAAGCCCGGTTGATTAGCCAAAGTCCTTTTTGGACTACGTTACCGGCAAATATGTCCGGGAGCCGCAAAGTATGCGGCGCCTGTATCGGACGTACAGGCACGGCGGGATACTCCACTCGTCCCACTCGCTGCGCCAGCGTATTAAGCATCCCTGCAGGGTTAGGGGAAGTGTGCGCCGGGTATAAAACTGCCGGATAACATTGGCGATGTGGAAACGCCCCTTTCGGGGCAGGGCCCGCAGGTGAAAGACTGTATGCTGCGCATGTAGTCCGAGGCTGCGGAAGGCGTAAGCCATTTTTTAACTGTCAATCAGTTGTGAGCGGCGCGTCATGGCGGGAAGGCACGAATGCCCACCATGGACCGCCGCGTTAACAGGAAGGAGGGATGTCCCGTGACCATATTTACAGTCGACAGGTACGGAAGGCCGGGCATGCCCACCTTCAACATCAAGAAGATCCGCAGGTTCCTAAAAAGCGGGAAGGCGGAGATCTTCCGGCACCACCCGTTCACGGTAAGGCTGCTGTACGCGGAAAGCCTGGATGTGCAGCCCGTGGAGATGTGCATCGACGCAGGGGATGAGCACATAGGGATCTCGGTGAAATCCCGGAAGCATGAGTTCGTCCATTCGCAGTACGACCCGCTCTCAGACGAGAAGGAACGCCATGAGGACCGCCTGCGTTACCGCCGCATGAGGAGGAACAGGCTCCGCTTCAGGAAACCCCGCTTCGACAACAGGCGTAAGCCCGAAGACTGGCTCGCACCGACGGTGGAACATAAGAAGGATCTTCACGTGGGCCTCGCGGTCATGTTCAAATGCGTCTGCCCGCTCACGTCTGTCACGGTTGAGACCGGATCCTTCGACACGCAGGAACTGGAAGCCATTGAAAGAGGGCTCCCGCTTCCTGAGGGGACGGACTACCAGCAGGGGCCGCGCTACAGGGTGAACACACTCCGCGATGCCGTATTTTACAGGGACGGCCACACCTGCCGCCTGTGCGGCGGGAAGGGGAAGGTCCTCCGCATGCACCATGCCGGCTACTGGAAAGGGGACCATTCGGACAGGATAGGAAACCTCATTACCCTGTGCACCGGGTGCCACACGGCGGCGAACCATAAGAAGGGCGGCCCCCTGTACGGCTGGAAGCCGAAAGTAATGCCCATGAAAGGCGCGGCGTTCATGAACCAGGTGCGTTTCAGGGTCGTGGAGGAGACCGGGGAAAAGACCGGTCTTCCGGTAAACGTCACTTGGGGCAGCGCCACGAAGACGGCGCGGAAGTACTTCTGCATCCGGAAGACCCACGCGAACGACGCGTTCGTGATGGGCGCCTTCCATCCGGCGCACCGCTGCAGGGAGCAGGCCTTTTGCAAGCAGCGCCGCAACGAACGGCGTCTGCAGAAGTTCTACGACGCGGTGTATACCGACATCCGCGACGGGAAGGAAAAATCCGGGCAGGAGCTTTCCTGCGGCAGGACGAAGCGCAGCGAGCCAAGGCGTTCGGACAGGGATCTCCGCCCTTTCCGCGGATGCAAGGTAAAAAAGGGGCACATTACCATACGCAGGCAGAGGACTCAGATAAAACCGGGCAGTCAGGTGAGATACGATAACGAGATACTCCTGGTACACGGGACGCACACGCGCAGGGACAAAAAGAGCGGTCAGGTGAATACCAACGTTGAGTTCACGCATTCGGCGAAGAACGGCAGGAAGTCCGCAGACCTGCGTAAGGTTACTGTTATAAGGGAGCAATATACTAATGCGTGGAGACGCGTCACATAATACAGAAAGGAGGGCAGGGGAGTGACCGGCTTCCTGGTAAAGAGGCCGCATTCACCCACGCCCATGCGGGCTTCGCGCCTATGGACGTGGTACCCTGCGGTAATAATGGATATCCTAATCGTTGCAATCGTTTTGTGGGTGTTTCTGGGAACCGTGTTTATCCTGGGCGGGATGGGATGAGAGACTGGCCTTGGGAAAACCTATATATGCTACAGACGCAAACCTCGGTAATCCTTTGGATTTTACCGAGGTTTGCGTTAATTATTATCTTTTCCACTTTTGATTTTTACACTTCACTCCTATTCTTTTGAAATCACCGATAACTTATAAAAAAACAATTCTTCTATATCTGTGTCAAGGAGGAGAAAGCGGGGCGGAAACCAGCCAATCATCACCGCCCCGCAGACAAAACCATGGAAGAATGCAAAGCAGGAAAAGACCAGGACACGAAGAACGTAGGTGAGGGCAATTGTTTCTACGGGCTCGTGAAGGAGCGCACAAAGAAAGGCCCCGTCAGGATGGCCATTTACGGAAGCGGAGAAGACCCCTTAGACACGGTCATTGAGAACGGCGTGATCACCCTCGACGGGGAGGAACTGACCAGACAGGAGTCAAGGAGGTTCGTGGCACGGCACAGGGCGGACCTTGAGAGGCTCCTTTTTGAGGATGCGAAAGCGAACACGGGAGAGAAGGAATACCGCCGGGACCTGCAGGTCGCGTCGATAGCCGATAAGGCGGGGGACAAGGGCACCTGGGCCCGGATCGCCATCAGGGAGGGAGGAAAGGAGAAAGTACTCCTGATCGGCAGGGACGGGGATGCCCCGGCGTTTATGATCGATGGAGAGAAAGCGGGAAAGGAAGAAGCGGTCCACCTGATCAGGGATAACTATGAGCAGTTCGACACGGGGCTGCATAAAGCGGAAATGGAGCTTCGGAGCCATTACAGGGGACGGAAGGAAGCGGGGAGGAAGCTCTCTTACACAATAGTCTCCCCTGAAGACGGAAAGGTAAGGGTGAACCTCAGAAAAGTATTGCCGGAGAAAGGGAAGACAAGCCCGGAGCTTAAGAACGTCCGGAAGATCACGGCAAAGCACTTTGGCCAGATGCACATAAGGAGCCATCTCAAAGACTGAGGAAAGGAGGGACCGGCATGCCGGAGATCAGTACGAAGACAGCAGTAAGGGAGATTCCGAAAACGACGGTAGAAGACGCCATAACGCGCGGGCGACGGAAAGTCCAGGAAGCAAGGAGCCTCAGGGAGATGAGGGAAGCCGCCCGCGCGGCGCAGCAGTCCGCCGTACCCGTATCCGGGATGGAACAGGGGGATATGCTGGACCCCTTCAACTTCACGACGGCTCTGAAGATGATGGACGGACGCGGGAAAGAAGACAGAAAGGAGCCGCATGGGGCGGCAGATGGAAAAGAACCCGCGCAAAACCGCGAGAAGCCGGGATATAAAGACAGGAAACCGGGGGAAAGGACGGAAAAAGCAAAAGACAGCTCCTCAAAGGAAAAAGAAGCAGACAGCCATAGCGTAAAGGAAGTCAGAACCGATGAGCAGGGGACCGTGGTCGAGGAAAAAGATGTCGCAGAACCTGGCAGGAAGGCCGCAGGAAGGGAAATCTCCGCAAAGAGGATCGTGAGGAAGGTCCTTGGAAACGTCCCCGTACAGGCTGCTGTACTGGCACAGCAGAATGAAAAGGCTAAGGACTACCGACCCGCACCTGCCGGCACCAGTGACAGGGCCTTTGCAAACATGCGGATGACGGACAGGAAACCGGAAGAGCTTCGGCTAAACGCAGGGCTGCATATGGATTCCGGGAAAGCCGCTGTAAGAACGGTAAAGGATAGCGGGGATAAGCGGAGCGGAGACAGGACGGAAGGGTTCGTAAGGAAAAAGCAGTCAAAGAGCACCTTAGAGACTGCACTGGACACTGCGTATAAGACGCAGGAGTACAGGGAGGCAGAAGAACGTAACCGTTCCGGCCGGGAAGAAGGAGCTGAAGGAAAGACGAAGGCACAGCCTGCGAAAGAGATACTTAGGACGGAAGCCGTTACCGCGCCGGCTGAAAGCGTCTCAAGAGCAGTGACGGAAAGGCCGGCCCGGAGAGAAGAAACTGCAAAAGCCCTTCTGGCAGAGGAAAGGACGAAGGCCGCAGAGGCGCCCATGAAAGAACCTGTATCCGGAAAGGATGCGATGAACCACATTATCGCAGATGCAAGGGAGAATGCCGAATCGGGAAACCTGGTCATGCAGGCCGCGGCAATCACTCATGCGACAGGGCGGGAGCTGCAGTTCGAAAAAGGCGGGGAACTCCTGCAGATCAGGAAGGAAGGTAAAGAGACCTTCGCTTATATCAATGGCGAGAAAGCAGATATCGGGAAAGCACGGGATTTCATGAAAGACCTCACAAGAACCCTTGGACCCGAACTGTCCGTGCAGATGAAGGGCATGCTGAAGACATTGTCACAGAACCCGGCGCTGTCAATGCAGCAGGCAACAGGATTTGGAAAACAGCCGGCGCTTCAGCAACAGACAAGGAGCATGGGCGTGATCACGCGTGACTAAGGAGGGGCAATGGAAGAAAACAGCAATACTTACAGAAAGGAAAGGGGCAGGGCCGGCGGCCTGGCCGACCTCGTGGCTGAAAATCTCGGCGCGGACAGGTATGGTGCAGACAGGAACCATGTCAATCTGGACGAGGCACTCAGAAACGCCAGGGAATATGTGAGCCCTGGCGATGTCGGGCGGGCAGAAGACGGCATCGATGGTGAATGGGACAGGGAGGCCGGGTTCTCCAGGGACCTTTCCGGAAACATCGAAAAAAACAGGGAGAGAAGAGAGGCCGGGTATGCCCGCCTGTCCGATGCGGACCGTGATGCGAAGATTGACTATTATATCGCATCTTTCGAGCGGCAGATGGATGCGAGGGGATGTGACGGGCTGCAGTTTTTGTGTTCGGGATATGACATCCGGCTCATCAGAGTGCCTGAAGAAGGTGCTGAGATGACGATGAGCATGAACGGGAAGACGGTGACCGTCCATCCCGACCTTAAGGGCGACGAGGTGTTGGTGACAGCGTCAAGGGCGGAGGTGAGCGCATCCCTCGTGGAGAAGATGGACCGCAGGATGCTGGAGGAAGGCGCCATGCGCACGGAAATGACTCTGGAGGACGGCCATATCGTCAGCTGCAGCGCGGACATCAAGGTGGACGGCAAAAAGGCAGTTATCGATCCGACTATAGGGGAGAACGAGTGCGTAACCGATCCGGGAGGACGCCGGATCAGCCGCGGGCTCTGGGATGAAGCTTATGAGCACATCGAAAAGACCGGGAAGCCCATGTGGGCGGGGACGGCGAAAGACGGAACAGTATTTGAGTGCGGGATCCAGGTCAGGGTGGACGGAAAGGACGCCGTCATAGACCCGGGACTGCGGGAAGGAGAAACAGGGAGCAGGGAACGCACTGCGGCCATCAGCAAAGAGGACTGGGACAAAGCCTACAGCAAGATGATGGAGAACGGGACGAAGGCCTACGGATTTATAACGCCCGGAGGCAGCACGGTCACATGCAGACTGAACATGCGCGTGAACGGGGAGGAAGCCATGATCGACAGCCGCCTTGAGGGCATCAGCACCGTTAAGGCCGAGCCTTCCATCAGGGTCGGGAAAGGGCTCTGGGAAAAAGCCAGGACAGAGATCCTGGGGAGCCAGAACCCCTCTCGCGCGACGAGCCGCATCTATGATACGGATGGTCACAGGATCGAGACCAGAATGAGTCTTAAGATCGACGGAGAAGAGGCGTCAGTGAACAGACCCTTCGAAAAAGGAACGGTCAGGGAGACGCGGGACGGCATCGAGATCAGCCGCGACATCTATGACAGGGCTGTTGCCGGCATGGATGAGAAGCGTCAGACGCTCCACATGGAGAAGCTGGAGGACGGGCGTGAGATACGCTTTAAAAGGGATGGGAAGATGAAGATGTACACCCCTGACGGCGAGATCCGGGATTCCGACTTCCGTGACGCGGTCGCGGAGATCGGCAGGATGGATGAATCGAAAAGCAGGGAGCTCGCTGGCCGTGTGACTGTGAAGACGATCAGGGAAATGGGTACGCAGATGACAAGGAGCGCGACCATAGGCGCGCTGCAGTGGGCGACGCTCAAGGCACCGGCCGCCATTAGGGACGGCCAGCGGTCCAACATCGCGCACATCATGAGCATGGCGTTCCAGGAGATGGAGCGCGGCATGGCAAGGTAGGAGGAGATAATGGGAGAGAGAGAAAACGATAAAAAAGGAAAAGATAACGGCCCGAACAGCCAGCAGCCGGAGTTTAAAGGGGCGCCCAATGCGGCGGAAGCCTTCAGCGGGTGGTTTGATAACTGGAAACCCTGGACGACGATCGGATGGGGGATAAAGAACAGCATTGAAAAGACCTTCGGAGAAGGCGCGGCGGAGCAGGGGGAGTTTGAGAATTTGAAGATCAGGCTTGTGAATCTGGCTTCGAAAGTTATCGGCATTCTCAAGGAATCTTTGGGGGCGGAGACCCAGAAGAACGGCGAGGAGATCCTTGTAAAGGAAAAGGGGCTGGGAAAAGACGATGAAAGTGAAAGCCTGTCCGGCAGGGTTTCTACCGGGAAAAGCGCGGTCGGGGCAGCGGAAATGGGGGGCAGCTCAGGCAGGGGGATCACCGGCAGTGCAAAAGGCCCCATAGTCAGCACGGACATCAGTGCGACGATTGCGAAAGCTTCTGCAAGAGCGGCGGGACCGGCGGGCGGCATTGCGCTGATCAGCGACAAGGGCCCTGGCATCCAGATGCCTGATATCACCAAGGGGGGGAGGTAGTTATGGAAGGAAACGAGATCAAAGACGCGGCCGGCACGGTGCTGGACCTGATCCTGCAGCAGGGCAGGGAGCGGGAGGAAAACGTGGACAAAACGTCCCGGAAAGCGTCTGAGAGGGCCGCCAGGAAGCCTCTGGAGAGGCTTAAGGAAAAGGTCATGAGACCCTTTAAGAATATGTCAAAAGCGGCGAGAAAGCCCGTAAAGAAGGCTAAGGACAAGGCCATTGATGCAAGGAAAGAAGCGGCAAACAAAGCTGACGAGGCAGTCACCAGGAACGCGGAAAAAGCCACGCAGGCAATGGGAGACGCCGCTGCGCCTGCGACATTCGGCGTGTCCGCAGCCGCCGGGAGAGGCGCGGCTGCGATGCAGGAAGCGGGCCTCCAGGCAAGAAAGGCGGGAAGGGAGGCGGCAGTCAAAGCCGAGAAGGGCATGACGGACAATGTCGCCGACAAGATCGCGCAGTACTCGAAGTCATCAGGGATGGCGCTGATCTCGGGGGACCTGCCGGGGTTCGGGGCGAAGGATATTGCGAGGTGAGTGCACAGGCAAAACGAGCTATTATGCATTAATTGTTCTAGCGCCAATGTATTGCAATCCGACATACAACGCTGCAAAATGGTTGTGAGAAAGGTGGTGACAATAATGGCGATTAAGAGCTCTAACGTGACTGCAAGAGTAGAACCTGAAATAAAAGAAGAAGCGGAGGCGATTCTTGCTCAGCTTGGTATTTCCGCATCAAGCGGCATCAATATGTTTTATAGGCAGATCATTCTTTGGCGCGGGCTTCCGTTCCGCCCGTCTTTACCTGCCAGCCGTCCGTTATCACTGGAAGAGATGACAAGGGAGGAATTTGATGCCAAAATGGCCAGGGGAATAGCTGAAGCAAAAGCGGGTGAAGGAATTCCTGCGGATGAATTCTTTTCCTCTCTGAGGGAGGAGATCCTGCAGTCCTATGTCTAAACAGTATAACCTGATAATCCTTCCGGAAGCGCAGAAAGACATTCGAGACATTGTCATATATATTGCAAGAGAACTGGCGGCTCCGCAGGCCGCACTGAATCTGCAGGCTGAGTTTGAGAAAGCGATCAACACACTCGCAGAAAGACCAAAACGCATAAAAACTGTTAACGAACAGCCTTGGAAAGATGTGGGGATCAGAAAGATCAGATTGACATCCTCCCACGGTTAAAACCGTGGGATTCCAATAGCAGGAAAAAAGCATTGCTTATTCCTGCGAAGAGCATCACCTTCGGTCGCTTCCGGTCTGCGGCTTACGCCACAGCCATGGCCCTTGGGATATAGCGTCTCCTCTGTTCACGGGCATCAGCTCTGGTGGATCCTGCAGCTTCGCCGCAGGGCACTTTCGCTTTTCCGTCGGACGGATGTCTGCGTCCG
>Ga0256404_1010572_pt1 | contig 12708 bp, 7 predicted proteins | sample RumenRJG_01DNA_FD_185990 | JGI IMG/M metagenome (GOLD analysis project Ga0256404, IMG submission 185990) | Bovine rumen microbial communities from Lethbridge, Alberta, Canada - RJG_01 | ecosystem: Host-associated > Mammals > Digestive system > Stomach > Rumen | place: Canada: Alberta | collected...
CACAACTATAATGCCGATTTTCGGCTTAAATCCAAGGTTTTTCTTATTCTCTCTTTATCATCCCTCTATAGAGTGTTAATTATCAAGGAAGTTCACATTGCACTATTATGCCGTAATTCCTACGCCACCATCCCCCCAAAGAACACCTCCGCAATCCTATCCAACTGCGCCGCAATAGCCTTGAAATCCGCATTTAAATCCAGCGTCTTTGCACCGATCAGATTGCCGCCCATGTTGAACATGCAATCCGGTGCGATTGCCTCATCTGTTTTGGCATACAGAAGGATACCTGCGACGTTCCCGGTATTGCCTTTGTCCTGGTTCTTCACGTAGGTGAATATCTGATAAATGTTTCCTGAGTGCAGTGTATATTTGTCGAACTGGTGCTGTAATGTCCGGCCATAATATTTTGCATCGAGAATGAGAATCTTCTCTCTCTTTCGCAGGAAGATGTCTGTCTGCATGATCGGAAGGAAGCGGATCATTGAGTCGCTATTGTCGCCGACGAGGTCCCACTTCACTTGTGCTGCTTTGACTTCGTTCAGGTATGTATGATGCTGACGGTAGTACTCCAGAATGAATCGCTCATACAATCTGGCCATGTGCTCATCGGAAAAGGCCATCATTTTGTACTCGCCCTTGTCCGTTGTCTGCAGCATTCCATCCAGGACGAAATAGCAAATGTTCATCAGCAGTTCGTAGTTTCGGTTATTCCGCTGATAGTGCAGCCGGCTCCATGAAATTCCAGATGGGTCCAGCAGGTCTATTCTGTCAAAAAATACAAGAAGTTTCTTCAGCGCAGCTTTCCTGTCTGAAGCCACTCCATCATCTCTTACCAAATAATGAAGGGTGGTCTTCAGGATCTGGTTGAAAAGATTGTTCTCCGAGAGTTCATCAAATTCACAAGCCAGTTTCTGCTTGCGCTGGATGCGATTGCGGATTGTCTCCTGCATGTCTAGCTTTCCGCGCATTATGGAAAGTGTTTCATGCTTTGTAATGTACTCTCGATAAAGCCCTTGTTTGAGTTGCCGCGCAACACCTTTTGAGAGAATAGCGGCGAACAGATCCTGCACCTTGTCAAACTGCTCGGAGGCAACTTCGTCATAGTTTGACTGCTTCAGGATCTGGAATGCATAGGAAAGCATATAATATATGTTTTTGATAAATATGCTTTTATCCTTGGTCATCGAACACCCCGCGCAGATTCTTTTCCCAGCGCTGCAGTTTTGTCGGTTCGTCGAACCAGTATTCACTGAGCATGGGGAGAATATCAAATTCAACCACTGAGCGCATCCACTCGTCGGTGCATCTATCAGGCTCACGGCCGCAGAAATAACTGTGACCAATCTGGAAGCCGCGTCCAAGGGACTTATCCTCTGTGATTTCTTTGTTCAATATTTTGACCTGATCGATCAGAGCGTCAAAAGTCTCATTTGCAAATGCCTTCTGATAACACGTGAATCCTTCTGAGTTGAATCCCGGTTCCATTTCAAAGAAACTGAATCTTCTCCTGAGCGCATAATCGATCATTGCCAGGCTGCGATCCGCAGTATTCATCATGCCGATAATATACAGGTTCTCTGGAACAGAGAAAGGCATGCCGCTATAAGCCAGCGTGCACTTTGTTCCTCTGTAGCCCTTCTCAATTAGCATAAGAAGCTCGCCGAAAATCTTGCTCATATTGCCGCGGTTAATCTCATCGATAATGAAGAAGTATTCTTTATCCGGGTGATTCGACGCAGTCTGGCAGAAACGATAGAATATACCATCTGTCAGCTTAAAGTCCGCGCCATCAGGCCTGTATCCCATGATGAAGTCCTCATAGGAATAATTCTGATGGAATTGCACCATTTCGATTCTGGAATCATCCACTTCGCCCATCATTGCATAGGCAAGCTTCTTAGCTGTAAAAGTCTTTCCTACGCCCGGAGCTCCCTGCAGAATCACGTTCATCTTGTTGCGAAGCAGCGCCTCAAGAACATCATAGCGTTCCTCAGTCATATAGACCTTACTTAGGAAGTCTTGCTTCGTGTACTTCTGGATCACAACATCCGGCTGCTTCAGCGGATTTCCTTCACGGATGATGTCCATGATGAAATCAAACTCGCCTTTGGTCAGTTTGAAGAGGCTTCCATTGGGCTGGACAAAGAACTCCATCTTTTCCAGTTCCGGTGCCCCTTTGAGGTCCAAATATTCAATCGGATTCGTAAGTCCTTCGGTCTTTTCAATGTAGATCGCTTTTCCATCACTGGCCTGAGAAATGCGGCCAATTGCAACGACTTTTTTGACAGGATTCGCTTCATAGCCAATCACAATATCGCCAGTCTTAGCATCCAGGAAGTTCTGAAAGACCCGGCGCTTATTTCCATTTTCGTTGTACAGCGTGTAGCTTTGCTCTTCGCCAATTTTTAAATCCGAAAAACTCCAAATCTTAGGATTGGCAGTCAGCCACCAATAGCCCTTTGCAGATTTATCTTTATCGTCAGTTGCATACAGTTCGACGTTATCGAGGTTTACTTGGTTAAGAGCCTGAGCGAGCTCATCCCTGAGCTTCCATATATAGCTTCCTTGATCGCTAGCTCCCGCGTTTTTCCCAACATAGAGAATAGGCCACCATTTTGCATTTTCATTATCTTCCGTTAACACCGGGCAATCAGTTTTATCTACAACTCGTTTTGCCAAAGCCGATGACCCTGCATTATAGAAATTCTTGCTCTCGCCATACTTCACTGCCAGCTGCGTACAAGTTGCCTGACCGCCATAGTCCTTCATCCGCTTCATAATCTGCAGGCTGCCCTGTGTAAATACAGAGGAATCACCCAATAGTGAAACCCAATCAGCAACGCTCAGATTCGGAGAGTAATCCTTTGGAAACCACTCTGCGTCATCCTTCTTTTTCTTCTGTTCATCCAGGTAAAAGCGGGCAAGATAATAGCTGACATCAATAGTCGCTGTCTTCATCTCAGGATCGGGATAACAAGAGCTCGTAAGGGCATTTTGAATCATTTCCTTTATGCTTTCATCCGCTGCAATCACGCTGCAGATCTCGTCATATAACCGGAATCCACCAATCAAGCTATCAACAGATCCATTCCTTTTAGGTCTATAGTCAGAAGACAGTTCCGTTGCCGCTGCCCTCAACAATTCATATTTATAGATGTAATACTTATCGGGGAAACGAAGCCACAAGTAAGTACTGATCGCATTTGTGCTCTGGTAATGGTTGTACCATGTGCCATCATCGAACTTTACTCTCATATCTTCGGCTGCTGCCTGGAATGTGCTGACGCGTTGAGCAAGGTCCACTGATTCGTCAAATAGAGCCCGGAACATGGATCTGGTTCCCTCATCATCTGCCTTGGCAAAGTTCGTAATCATCGCCCGGGGATAAGCATAACCAGAGGCCAAAAGATTGGAAGTTTTATCCGTTGCCTTTTTGAACATATCACCAAAGTTCTCGGCATCAATGTCCCAACTATCTTGGAAATGCTTGATGGCTTCCCACTTGTATTTTTCATCATTCCAATGAGTTGGAAAATATGATTTATAGCCGTCAAGAACGGGTGTGAGTTTCTCTAAATTGATCATTCTATCTTCCTCTCTTCTATGAAATGTTATACACCACCCAACATTTGTAATAAAAATGTAGATCCATGTTGACACACCGTTCAATTAGATGTATTATGTAATACCAAAAGTCTTCTACTGAAAGGAGGTCAAAATGTCAACAGCTATTGAATTATTCTCTGGATGCGGTGGATTAACAACCGGATTAGAGAAAGCTGGTTTTAATGTTCTTTCAGCTATTGAAATTGATCCTATTGCCTCCTCAACCTTTTCTGCCAATCATCCGCAAGTTCATCTCATAAATGATGATATAAAAAAAGTGCGCGCTTCTAGTTTATTAAGATCTAACTGTCTTAAAGTAGGTGAACTTGATCTTTTAGCAGGATGCAGTCCATGTCAAGGCTTTTCAACACTTAGAATTAAAGATAGTGGATGTGATGACCCAAGAAATCAGCTTGTTTTTGAATTTCTCAGACTTGTTAAGAGCCTTCGCCCTAAAACAATTTTTATGGAAAATGTTCCTGGTATTATCACAACGCATTATGGAATGAATATTTTCAGCCAACTTAACAGGGAATTGATGGAACTTGGCTATTCGACAGATTATCGAATTATTGATACAGCTTATTATGGCATTCCACAGTTTAGAAAACGTTTTGTTCTCGTTGGAACACGATATAAACGCCATGGTATAGTCTTGCCAGATTATACACATTCATCTCCAAACAATAATGGCGCACTAGATAAACCACTTTGGAACACCGTAAGAAATGCATTTAACGGAGTTCCCCATCTTGATAATGGGGCACAAGATCCAAATATTCCACTTCACAAGTGTAGTCATAACGGAGAATTAAACATGAGGCGCATCAAAAGCGTTCCTCATGATGGCGGAAGCAGGACTTCTTTTCCATCAGAATTAGTTCTTGATTGCCATAAAAAACATCCTGATGGATTTAAAGATGTATATGGTCGTATGCGCTGGGATAAGCCTTCACCTACAATTACAAGCGGTTGCACCAATATCACTCGAGGACGCTTTATCCACCCTGAGGAAGATCGGGGAATAAGTTTATATGAAGCCTCTTTATTGCAAACATTTCCAAAGGATTATGTATTCCACGGAAATTTCAGCCAGAAATCTCTTCAAATTGGAAATGCTGTTCCCGTTGAACTAGCTGCAATAATGGGCAGGCAGATAAACGATTATTTATCAACATACTTAAATAATGCTTAAAGATTCTGCTTAAGTGGCTAATTTAATCACACTTAAGCAGAATCTTTAGACAGTATTCATGGTACTAAACACGCAATGACAATATCAATACAAGGTATCACTATATATCGATTATTTATGTCAGGCAATACTTTGTGTTAATCATCTTTTCCTAAATAAGTAATTCCAACTCTATTTGCATGCGAATACAACCTGTTTGCTATTCTTTGTGTATAGTTTTCCTTTAAGTTGCCGATAAACTCAATTTTGACTATACATCCTTTATACACTCCCAATAAGCATCCTTCCTCATTCAAATCAAGAGATTCTATAAAGATTTTTGTAAAATACGAATCCCATTTTACGGCTTTTCCTTCTCCTTTATGCAAAATAAAATCGCATAATTCATATTTACCCGCTTCAGGATCCTTAAGCGCAGAAGCCGGATTATCCTCAGCTGTTCCAATAGCAAAATCAAAATTATTCCTTATTTTAGCACCCGGCTTTGTATGACTACAGTCACAATGAGCTGTTATACATAACAGTATTTTCCCTTTTATGTCTAAATAACTGGCCGAATCATCGGCTTCATTTCCATTAATATCTTTTACATACCCGCTCACATAGAACATATCGCCAAATCTAATTTGGTTTTTCATATTTATACGATTTCGGTTTTGCGAATACAATACGTTAAAATAAACATAATCTACATCGCTGGGACTCGGTCCTTTTGCCTTCTCGATCTTTTGTTTGACACTATCATCAATACTCAGCTCCAAATTATACAGTTGATGCACTAAATCTTCATTAAAGTGGTTAATAAGCTCTTTTTCAAAAGCCCTCCCATCTTGATTATCGTTTTCTTTTTCGACTTTATTCTTTAGTTTTAGCAACATTTTATCAGATACTTTTTGTAAGAAAGAGCTTTGAGAATTGTACACAATAGTTCGCAGATTATTCTGATAATCCATCCATAATGCATTATATATATTATTAGGTGCAGAACAAATTGTACTTGCAAATGTAGTAAACAACTTATCTGGTGCAATTAGTTTATGGTTTGCCTCTTTTTTTTCACCATCAATGTTCTTGGCAAATACTGTCAGAATTTTTCCATTAATATTAATAGAGATAATCTCGTTTCCTTTGCATATATATGCTATATTGATATCCGATAAACTGGATTGTATTAAATTCTCATATTTGTTATATATGTAATTACGAAGCACGATTTTTTTAAATCTTTCAGCAGATATATCGTCACCAAATTGTTCCTTTATAAACGCATGGTTGGTTTTCATTAAGTTGCCGAAAAATTTCATAAATTTTGACTCATCACTTTGTATCACGTATTCTTGTACGATTGTGTTTATTTGTGCCAAGTCTAAACCTATTGCATTTAGCTTAAGAGACATACTTTTTATATCCCTTTTGCTTACACTTAAATAATATCTATAGATTATCTCGTGAATTGGTAACAATTCCTTTTCTCGCGTATATATACATATAAACGGACAATTTGAATTTATCACTTCATCTAAGAGTTTTAGCGTTGGCTCGAACTGTCTTCCTTCTGATTGTGCATCAAGCTCCCAGTCCAAGACAAGAAGATCCGTTAAGTCAAGTATATCCTTAATACCAGTAATACTATCACTGTACTTAATCATTCTAACAAAACCATTTGAGTGAAGAGTAAGGGAATTGTATATTTCTTTTTCTATCTTCACGGATGTATCATTATATGGGGTAGCATAATCGTCATCAATACAAACTATATTCTTTATCCTCGATTCTATGATTCGCGTAATCGTATCTTCTTTGGTCATACTTAGTCCTCTCCAAGCAATTCATTTGTTATTACAAAGCAGGCTCCATTATAAAGATTGTATTTTGGATCATTTGTAGCATATATATCCATCCCAATAGAGCGCAGCGTCGTTTTTGCCAAGTATAATCCAATTCCACGGCCTGTTGGCTTTTTGGAATAAAACATATCAAAACATCGTTCTAATTCATATGGTTTCATTTTAGGTCCAGAATTACATATTACGCTTTCACCTTCATCAGAAATAAATATTTGAATCTCTTTTTTTTCCACATTTCCAAGCCAATATAATGCATTGTTTATAATATTTAAGTATACAGGCATAATAATTGACTCATATGAAAATACAGTGCTGTTGTAAAACTCATTACTACACAATAAACTAACGCCGTCTTTTTGCATCTTTTCTCCATAAAAAGCAATAATTACGCTTTCAATGTCTTTTCCCGTGATTGTTCTTTTATTCTTACGTGATACTCTGTATAAAGGCTGAAGCTTCTTATAATTATCTTCTAAATGCTGAAACGACATATTTAAAAGAATTAAATCCTCTGTTAACTCTTCTGATTTATTATTGTTAATTATCTTATTAAGAATTTGGTGTATGTTGCTATAAAGCGCCCCAAACTGATGGTCTTGCTGTTCTATTGCCATTCCAACCTGAGCCAGTTCATATACTCTTGAGTTTTCCTCTCTCAGCCTTGCATTTGAACTTCTATATGCTCCTAACAACTCCAGTTGTTCCGTTCCAAAATTGATTCTAGACAAGTAATCAATAAATTGATCAATGCTTGTTTCTTTTTCATTTTCATATTTTAGCATTAAGCTTTCTAACTCAGCCAGCTTCCTATTAACTTGTTCATTGGTTAGTTTATTTTTTTCTATGCTCTGGTATAATTTGATAGATTCAATATATGGTTTATAAATCTTATCTAATGATTCTAAAAATCGATTATAGTTTTTCTCGAGTTTATGATTATCTTCATTGTAAGAAAGCCGAATTCTATCATTAAACTCTTTTATTTCGATCGAAAAGTAATCATTAATCTTTGTGTTACTTATATATTTTTGCAGTGAATTTTCTGAAGAATCAATCATTTGGCCAACTGATAAATAGTAATCCTGATAATCCAAATAGCTGTCATACAATTCTTCCTGCTGCGAAATATCAAGTGCTGAAGGAAAACTATAGTAATTATCCCTATATATCCCCCTAATAAGCTGAAATTCCTGAAGCACTTTTTCCTGAATACTCTGGTCGATACTATTATTTAAAACACTTGATTGTATGAGTGTGTTCAAGTCATGTAACTCACGTTCAATTTCCTCCAGCTTATTCATGCATTTTAATATTCTGAGCGCAATTTGAGTTTGTTCTTGTTTTACTCTTAGTTCCTCATCTTTCAATAATTGTATTTGACGCTCTTTTCTTTTTCGCGTCTCTATTAATTGTTTTCTAGATTCTGATTTCTTTCCATAATATTCATCAGCCACATCAACAAAGAACTGTCTTAACACAGTTTTTAATTGTCGATATGCGTCGTTAGCAACAAGTCCTTCCCTTCCTGCTTTATCTATTAATTTTGGATTGCCACTCTTAGTTATAGATATATAACCGATCATTTTTCTATGACTAAAATAGTAGCGACCAGCATTGTACGTCCTTCTTTTCTCGAAATCCAAAAAATCGTAGTCTGTTCTTCCATAGGGAAGAACTCTAAACCCATCCCTATAGATATACAAACCACTAAAAACTCTACCCTTCTTTTCGTACAGCTGCCATTGTTCTTTTGACATTGATGTATTCTTAAGTGACCCTTCCCAAAAAGCCAAATTAATGTCAAACTCTCCACATTGTGATAGACTTTTTTCTTTTAGTGAATTATGAACATAATCAATTGGAAGATTATTATATGCTTTTATCTGGCCTTCAAATCTACCGTTGATATCAAAATGCCCTTTTATCCAATTCTCACAGTTGTCTATTTCTTCTCTAGTAAAAAACTCTCCCTCTCTTTCAATTAGGTCAAACCCAATTTCATCCTTTCGGCAGATCATAAATCGAGGGTACTTTAAATAATCATCGCCTAAAACTGCTTTTCTATCTCTGACTACTCTGTCATCAAGCGTGTTGAATAATCCGGATAATGCTGAGATTAAATAGTTCTTTTCATCAGCAGAATCCGCTTCATCATCTCTTTTCATCCCAAGCTCAACTATTTCATTGATAGGATTAAATACTAAAAAAGTGGTCCCATGCCTATTGGTTTCAAAATCAGCCTTAAGCTGTTCAATAACGCATTCCGGAATTGTACTATTACATACTATTTCATTGTAAATTTTATCTCTAAGATCAGAATAGCCTTCCCACTTTCCTGTATGCTTGTGCACTAGTCTTCCCGTATTCAAATCCCAAACACATCTTGTTTCGTCCGTAGATTCACTAGTTAGTTCATTTCTACTTGGTTCATATGACAAGTCAATGATCTCTTCCTTATGTGCTTCAAGAACCAATAATGGCTGGTTGCCGTTCTTATTATATATCTTTATCGTTCCGTTATTTTCGCCGACTATTTTGAGTTCCTGTTCATTTAAATAGAGCAAGTTATTGTTTGATAATTTATTATCTCTCTTTTGCAAATACTTGTATCCAAGGTTGCTCAAAAACTTCTCGTTAAGAACAGATACTATTTTTTTCAAATCATTTACAGAATCACATTCATCTATTGGAATTTCGACGTCATCAATATATAAGTTGCTATTCTCAAGAAGTGACCAATTCATCAATAATGCTGCGATTTTTCTGTTTTCCCTTTTAGACAATAGCAGCATATGGCTGCCTAAATATGCTATTGATAATCTCCCTATTCCCTTTTCTCCTAAAGGGACGCGAATCTCTTTGCCAAAACGGTCTTCCTCAGGAGGTAAATAGCCATTTGTCTTTTCATCTATACCAATTATTATCCACTTATTCTCAATATCATCTTTAGACATACCAAACCCGTCATCAGTTATGGTTAATATGTCATGCTTATTATCCAAATATCCTTTCTTGTACAAGAAGGCTCCGAGTCTATCCCCGTATGCATCATAACCATTTTTCCAAAGCTCGGTAATTGCTGTTGGTAAATCCGCAATTTGGTTTTTCCCTAGCAACTCTATAGCTCTAGCTTTTGCTCTAAATTTCGCCATGTGTCCTCCGTTATGCCAATACGTATAGTCTGTTCTAATGAATTGATCTACACTTTTCAGGAAAGCCATATCTGATTTTAGAACTATGTTTTCACTTAGTTCTTACGCCCATTAGTTATTGACTGATTCTCGCAATTTGTTACTGTACAGTCTGCTAGCCTATTTTCGCTTTCCCCGAAAACAACCTGTTAATATAAAGTTTACAGAACAAATTCGGAAAAGAATACACTCAGTTTCTAATTTCTGTCCTCTGTTTCGCGTTGAAATATGATCTCTTCAATTGCCCGAACACAATTGTCTGTCTCTTTTAATGCTTCCTTGCTCCAAAACCTAATAACATGCCAACCAAGTCCTAGAAGCTCAGCATCGACCTCTCGGTCTCTTTCCATATTACGTTGGATTTTTCTTAGCCAAAACTCGGAATGCTCACTATGTTCCAGCCGGTCTTTCAAACTCTTATATTTTTTACCTTCAAAACCAGAAATAAACCCTTTTCCGTGGAAAAACTCACTATCGATAAAAACACATATTTTGTGCTTTGTTAGGACTATATCCGGTTTTCCTGGAAGTTTTTTATAGTTTTTGCGATATCGATAGCCTTTATTCCATAAAGCTTTTCGTAGACACCTTTCTGGTTTCGTATCCTTTGATCGGATTCTTTGCATATTTCTATGTCGCTGTTCCTTTGTAAGCACATCAGCCATTACTCTCAATTCCCTTAAGAACAAAATGAAGGCGCACTTGAAAGTGCTCATATTCTATCGTTTGGAGTACTATCATCCTTTACACATGCACACCAAGACTCGCGCTTCAGCCTTCTTTATACCTAATACACTCAGTTTTACTTATTCGTACCAACGAGTAATCTCTCTTTACCATCTATGATTTATTCCTAACAACACAGTTTGTCGTGTTTCATAAATTCAAGTGTACGTATATATAAACTGATTGGCTGTGCATTCATCACAAACTGCACAGCCAATTATTCTTTGATTACAAATAAAACCGTATTCTTACGACTCGGCTTTGAAACACTCACATTTATGTAGCTCATGTCTATATGAACTGCATCAGATATACTTATCTGGGTGGTACTCTTCAATAATAAATGAGTTTACTGAATACTAGGAACCATTTCCAACGCACTGTATTTGTTACGTTCCAAGTGATTCCTTTAATTCTCTTGTTCGGAAATCAATTATATGTTTTATGCATACACTTTGATTTTCGATTCCTAGCTTATCCTTGTTATTACTTCAATCCATATTCCGTTAAAATTGCTGCAAAGTCCTTTGGAAATGCAGCTTTAATTGCTTGTTTCAGTAATTTCCGCCGTTCTTCCCAGAACTCTTTACACTCGCTAAACAGGTAATATGTACCATCCTCCTTACGTGGTATATAATTGTACTTGAAGTAATCATTTGACTGCGGATTATCAGTCAGCCAAGCACTAAACAAGGTGTTGCTTTTGCTTTCATTATCATGTGATACCAAAAGCTGCAAGTTTTCAAGATTATTTCTAGCATCCCAATAAGATCTATACTCATCCTCTGTTTTGCCCGGATTTTCCTTATCAAATTTTTTCCTTGAATCAAAATATGTCTTTGCCCAAATATGATCAATCTCCCATGCTCTTGCTGATGTATCTTTTTTTAATTCCCTCAGAATAGGGTCAATCTTTGGATCACCATATGTTAAGGTCATGATTTTTTCATCAATTATTTCTTTACCAATGCTAAGTTTTTTCTCGCCCAAGTTAGTCATTAGTTCATCTAATGGGAAATATTTATATCCCTCATCAATAGCCTTTCGAATTTCTCTTCGTACTGCTATAAGAGTAACTGCACTTGAATAGTCAAATAGTCCCGCGAAAATTGATCGAAGAATGAATTGGCGTATCAAGACTCTGTCTTTAACATACATGTTTTTAATGCTATATTCCGTCCCTGGTTTCATAACATTTGGACGTCTATAAAAATAGTATGCCACGCTCAAGAAACTATTCTTTGGTATTTTACAAACATTGATACCTGCTGCTTTGAGAAATCTAATGGTGTATTTTAATGCACTCATTATATTCTCCCAGTTGTTCAAAATAATCGTCATTCGTTGCGGTGTATAGCTTTCTTTAGCTTGTACAGATATTTTTTCCGCCTCTGTAAACAGTAGCGATGCAGTAAGTATATTATTGGTATCAAAGAAAGAACTGCTTCCCACTTCTTCAGCCAGCTCAGCCACCGCATCTTTCATAACAACATGAATATCTTTATCGGGAAGTGCTTCCCCGCCTACTGAGAGCATAAGATCTGCCGCTTTAAGGTTTTCACCCCCACTATTAACCTTTACGAACACATCAACTACATCCGCCAACGTTTTTGCTTTTGTCGTAAAATAATTAATATTTTCATGCATAAATAGCATGTTCTTTAAGTCTTCGAGATTCTTTTCCGCTATTTCCCTTTCCTCAAGTGGCCACCCGGATGGAAAATATTGGCTTTCAATCTCACGCAGTATTTTGCTTATTGATGAATCGCCACCTGCATCGTATATCTTTGACACTTTCACCCAGAAATCTCTTGACTCCGCTGTTGGTATCTGTTCAATTTGACTGTTCATAAGAAAGCGGAAAAAATCTTTTGTATCTTGTAAGCTTCTCTTATGATTTATGTTTATACAAAGATATCTATCTTCATATGCATTAGGATCAGCTTTGGATCTTTTGGGGATTTTGGTTTCGTATGACCCTCTGATTCCAAGGTAAAGAGCAGTAATACGTTGTTGGCCATCAAGTACTGCTGTATACATCAAAACTTTCCCAAGATATCGGACTATAGGAAGTGCCCATAGAAGCGATATCCGTTACCAAACTATGGTCAGATAGAGGTCACCAGAGGTAAAGAACTCT
>Ga0256404_1010573_pt1 | contig 12707 bp, 13 predicted proteins | sample RumenRJG_01DNA_FD_185990 | JGI IMG/M metagenome (GOLD analysis project Ga0256404, IMG submission 185990) | Bovine rumen microbial communities from Lethbridge, Alberta, Canada - RJG_01 | ecosystem: Host-associated > Mammals > Digestive system > Stomach > Rumen | place: Canada: Alberta | collected...
CAAGAAATTGTTCGGCGACCGTGTAGCCAACAGACTTTTCGAAAGAATGAGTCTCACGATGCAGTACCGGTATTCGCTGTACGATATCCACAGGGAGATTATGCTGGAGGCCTGAAGCGATGGTGAACCAGGACTTATTCAACACAGTCCAAAACCGGGTCCGAAAGCGTGCGGGATGCATCGGTTAACGACCGTGGGAGAACCCGACAGATGAATTTTAGGAGAAGTGGTGGACAGGGCGAGATTCGAACTCGCGACCTCTACAATGCCAATGTAGCGATCTTCCAACTGATCTACCTGCCCAGTGGATAAGTCCTTGATTTAATTGCCCTACATAAAGGTTTGGATAGTCCTAGTGGAACGGTAAAAACGGATCGCCGGAAATGTCCCAGATACTCACAGGATGTCGGTGAGTTTGGTCTGGTAGCGGTGTTCCTCTCCCTCGATCTTGGTAGGGTACTTGCCGTTGACGCAGGCGAGGCACAGGTCGGAGACGGGCTTGCCGATGGCCTCCACGAGTCCTTCGATGCTGATGTATCCGAGACTGTCGGCACCGATGATCTCCCTGATCTCGTCCACGGTGTGTTTGTTGGCGATGAACTGCTCCCTGTTCTTCATGTCGATACCGTAGAAGCAGGGGGCGATGATGGGCGGGCTTCCGATGCGCACATGGACTTCGGTTGCTCCGGCATCCCTGAGCATGGTGACCAGTCTCTTGAGGGTAGTTCCCCTGACGATACTGTCATCGATGATGAGAATCCTCTTGCCGTTCACGGTGCTCTTGATGGGGATCATCTTGGAAGAGACCGCTTTCTCCCTGGCCGCCTGGTCGGGAAGGATGAAGGTCCTCTCTGCGAACCTGTTCTTCATGAATCCTTCTTCGTAAGGAAGGCCGGACTCGATGGCGAATCCGATGGCATGGGCACGTCCCGAGTCGGGAATGGGCATCACGAGATCTACATCGGCGGGATGCTCACGGGCGAGGACCCTTCCGACGTTCTTCCTGACCTCGTAGACCTCACGGCCGTCGATGACAGAATCGGGCCTGGCGAAGTAGACCCACTCGAAGTAACAGTGGGCATAGGGAATACGGCTGTTGGGTGCGTAGGATTTGACGATATCCTTGGTGAGTTCCACGATCTCGCCGGGAGCGACATCCCTGACAAGCTCTCCTCCGAGCGCATATACGGCGGAGGATTCGGAACAGATCATGTATCCGTCGTCCAGCTTTCCGATGCACAGGGGCCTGATTCCCAGGGGATCCCTGATACCGAAGAGCCTGCCGTTGATCATGAGGGAAAGTGCATAAGCTCCCTCGATCTCAGACATTACCGCCTTGATGGCCTTGACAGGATCCTGGTCCTGTCCCATGCGGCGGCTGATAAGATTGATGATAAGTTCTGTGTCGGAGTCGGTCTGGAAGGCCGCACCTTTTGCCATGTATGCGGTCTTCAGTTTCTCGTAATTGGTGAGGTCGCCGTTATGTGCCAGCGCGATCATTCCGAAAGCAGTGGTCATAATCATCGGCTGGGCGTTCATACTGCCCTTTCCGCCGGTGGTAGCATAACGTACGTGTCCGATTCCGACGTTTCCGTTGAGGTTTTCAATCCGCTCTTTGGGAAGAGCGGTCTGGACCAGGCCGGCATCCTTGACGGTAGATATCGAATTACCGTCGAAAACCGAGATGCCTGCACTGTCCTGTCCGCGGTGCTGGATAATCATCAGGGCCTTCTGAAGTCCTGCGACCACGTTGTGGCCGGCAGTGATACCGACCACACCGCAGTAGTGCCTCGGGCCCGACATTTAATCCCTTTTCACTCGTGGACTTTTGCCCAGGTGTAGGTTCTGATCCTTGCGGTCTTGCCGTATCCGCAGGAAGCGCAAATGCCCTTCCTGACGCTGTAAGAACGCTTTCCGCACCTGCGGCAGGGAATGTGGGTCTTGTGTTTGTTGTGCCTTCCCTGTGCTGCTGTTCCTGCTCCCATTTTTGAGTCTCCTTGAATCTTATATCCGTCCAGACGACGGAGAAACCACCGACCGTTTCATATACGAAACCATAGGTCGATAGCCTTTACTGAAGTTGCCATAAGGCAAACAGTATAAAAGACTATCGCGCGCTCTTTTCTATATAGCAAAAGTCAGACGAACGCTCCGATGGTGGGGGCGTCGAGACGGTCCATATCGTAGAAGATGATGGCCTCGCGGATTCCCCTTGCGCCCATACCGGTACCGAAGAACTTGTCGAGAAGGGCGGCCCTCCACATGATATCCAATACTGCGGTGGCGAGACTTCCGTAATATGCGTTGGAAAGATCGTCCTCGTAACCGTTCTCCGCCATCAGATAGTAGACGCTGCCCAGGAAGCTGTCCCTGCCGTTGAGGACTGCGATGTAGTCCATGAGCACTTTCTTACCGTCCTCTTCCAGAGGCTGGAGCTTGATCTTGTCCGCATCGGCGAATCCCTTGTGGTGGAACTCCCCGTCGTTACCGATCTCCATCCATTCGATGGTGTTGCCGTCGGCGTTGAAGACGTTCCATGAGAGGTCCTCCGCACCGTACACGGCCAGGTTCAGCAGGTCCTCGCTGGACAGTGAGTCCATGGCGGTCTCGCGGGCAGCCTCTGAGAGTTCGTCGAGATTGATCTTGCGGTCCTTCTTGGCACCGCTGATGTCGACCTGGGCCTCCATCTCGGCGAGATCTAGCAGCCTTCCCAGGAACATGGGGTCGGTGAAGCTCGAGATGTTCTCGGAAACCGACATCCTGATGGCTGAGGGATCGGACATTATGCCTGCCTCGCGGGCCTCGCTGTAGAACTGGTGATAGACCTCTGTGGCTTCGGGGAGGGTTGCTTCGATCCTCTCCTGCGCATTGGCCACCAGGAACTTGGCCTCGGTGATTGCATCGGGCCCCTTCCCGGTCCAAAGTCCGCGGCAGGACAGGTCGAGCTCGACCTTCACGTGATCTGAGACGTAGATGTGGTAGGGGAACTGCTTGCAGTAGGTGGTGCGGTGGTCGTAGACGCGGCAGCGCCTCTCGTCGTTGAGGAAGACGCAGGAACCGCGGTCGTTCTTGAGTGCCAGGGCGAAGTACGGCTCCGGTCCCCTGGAACGTACCAGGCAGCGGGGATGGTTCTTCTTGAAGAATGCCCTCTCGGCGGGGAGCACCTCGGGCTGACAGAGGCAGCACATACCGCATCCGTCCAGACATTCGGCCTTCTTCCCGGTCACTTCAGAATAATCCACATCGTAATTAGCCACAGATATCCCTGCCTATGGGCTCGCCGCACAGCTCGCCTTCGCTGACCTGTACCTGGCCCCTGATTATAACGGTGTCGGGGAAAACCGCACGCATTCCCTGGTAGGGGTTGAAACCCGCCTTCGAATGGAGCTTCCTCAGATCGATCTGCGAGACATTCCTCATGTCGAAGATGGCGAAATCGGCATCGTATCCGGCCGCGATCCTTCCTTTCTTCACGGAGAATCTGTCGCAGGGTGCTTCTGCACCCATGCGCACAGCCAAGGACATGGGGATCTCGGCGGTCCTGACCTTCTCCATCACCATGGGCATGCAGGTCTCCACCCCGGGGATTCCTCCGGGTGCGGAATCGAACTCCTGGGTCTTCTCCTCGTAGGTGTGCGGGGCGTGGTCGGTTCCGAACATCGTTATCTTCCCTTCGAGGAATGCGCGGTAGAGTCCGTCACGGGTGGCGGCATCCCTTACGGGAGGGTTGGTCTTGTAGAACGAGGTAGTGTTGGAAAGGGCATCGAAGGTCAGATGGTGCATGGTGACCTCGGTGGTGAATCCCAGCTCGGAGGCCCTCCTGACCTGTTCCGCATTGGTACAGTGGCAGATGTTGATCTTCACCCTGTCCTTGTAAGGTGCGAGCCTGCGCAGGGCGGAGAACTCCGCTTCCACAGGACGGTTGCGGAGATGGTCCTGACAGCAGTTCTCCTGCACATTGTGCTCTATGAAGTTGTCATCCTCGGCATGGACGCTCAGGACCTTGCCGGTGGAGGCGATCTCATCCATAAGGGGAGCGATCTCCTCATCGTCGTTCATGAGGATGTTGCCGGTGGTGGAACCCATGAACATCTTGAATGCTGGCACATGCTTGGAAAGAAGCCCGACGGGACAATTGGGCGTGAGGGCGGCGAACAGGCCGTAGTCGGCGAATGCCCTTCCCTTGACGGCCCTTTTCTTATCGAGGAGGGTCTCCACATTCGTCACGGGTGGCTTGGTGTTCGGCATATCCAATACACATGTCACTCCCCCGCACACGGCGGCGGAGGTTCCCGTAGGGAAGTCCTCCTTGTGGGTCAGTCCCGGATCGCGCAGATGTACGTGGGGGTCCATGAATCCCGGCAATACGGTCATACTAGTGCCCAGATCGATGCGTTCCTCTCCGCCGGCCACACGCTTGCCGACCTCCGCGATCTTCCCGTCGGTGATGCCTACCTCCGAGTAAGTCAGCTGACCGTCAATGTACATGCGTCCGCAGATTACCTTATCGAAATTCAAAATCACATCCTCCTGACTTCCCCTCCGGGGGATTCCTCTCCGAACACCTCGGCCTGGAACTTCTCGAACTCCAGCCCGTTCTTCTTCCATTCGTCATACGGCATGCCGGCTTTCCGGCAGAGGTTGCCGATGTATTCTTCCATGTCCCAGCCCTGTTCTCCGGGTACCTGGGGCAGGAACAGTGCGGAGTTCACGAGGGTACTGCCCATGTACCTCTTGACGATTATGCCGTCCGTCCCCAGCCTGATCTTGGACTTCAGGTCCTCGGGGTCGGAATATTCGATCCTCTCGGGGACGGTCAGCAGCGATACCTCGAAAGCACACCTCTCCGCCTCCCTTTTGGTGAGACGCGGAAAACGGGGATCGGAGCAGACTCCGCGGGCCGCCAGGGTAAGGGCGGTGGCCATGTCGAAAGGCGGTGCAGGATACCCTATGCATCCCCTGAGCATACGAGAAGGGTACTCGTTCACAGTGACGAACGCGCCGGACCTGCGCTTGGAGAACGATGCCGGGAGAGGAACGTCCAGTTCCCTCCCCTCAGTCTCCGCCTCGGTCACGGCACGGGCGGCCCTGACGGCCGCGATACCCTCCTCGTCGGGGATCATTCCTTCTTCCCCTTGGCGGTGATCTTGATAGGCTGGGGCTCGTCGGCACGCTTGGAGGATTTCTTGTCGCACTGCTCGTTCTTCACGCAGAATTCGGCATTCTTGTTGCGGTCCGCCTCGGTGAAGGCGTCTTTTACCGAATCAGGGAAGGGCCCGGCTCTGATGAGAGCGTTCAGGGCCATCCAGAGTTCGAGACCGGCACCTACCAGATGCTTCTGGAATCCGGTATCGGAGAAGGGACCGAAGAATTCGTCGAACTCCTCGTTGAACCTCTGCCTCACTCTCTCGCGGGTCTCGGCACGGTTCGCCCTCTCCTCTTCGTAGCGGTCGCGGGCGTACCTGCGGGCACGGTCGATGTTGCTCCTGGCGCGGTCGGCCTCCTCGAACAGGAGGTCGAAGAAGTAATCGCCCTGCGCACGTCCGTAGTCGCGGAAGTGGTCGCGGGCCTCCTCGTACGCCTCCTCGGTACGGTCCCTGCCGTACCTGATATCCGAGTATGCCTTGTCAGCATCCTCGAATGCCTTGCGGCGGGCTTTCTCGGCCTCGTACTCCAGGCGCATCCTGCGCTCGAAGGCGGCCCTGCGGAGCATCTCCTCAAGGTAGGCCTTCTCGGAATCCTCGGATTCCGCCTTGCTCTGGGAGAGGATCCTGTCGATCATCTCCTTGTTCTCATCATAGAACTTCTGGGTCTCTTTGTCCAACTTCTTGTCTTCGGCCATATGGTCACCTCTTGAACCTGACATACAGGCAGGAATCGCCGAACTCCGCTCCGAGGAGTTCCGCGTTGGCCAGGGTCATCGGCAGGGATACCGTGCGCCTCTGGCTGCCTATCTGCAGGATGATTGTGTTATCGCGCCCCTTGTACAGGTCGATCTGGTCCTGTTCCACGAAGGGCATCTTGATTTTCAGTGTGGCTGTATCCGGGGTATCGGAATAAAACTTCATGGGACTCTCGCCCGAATAGGTCTCGATGGGGTCCGAATCGCCGAATATCATGTCGGCCAGCATCTCCAGTTTCTCGATTCCCCTCATCTCCGTCCTCAGCATGTGGGCGGTCATCATCTTCAGGGGCTCGAAGGAATCATGGATCATCTGCATGTACTCCTTCTGCTCGCTGAGCTTGACCTTCATGAATTCTCCGTCAGCATCCTCGGGAATCACCTTGTTGATCACCAGGCACTCCACGTTCTTGTTGTACAGACACATGTAGGAATATGAACGACGGGTCTCGTTGATGGCCATGCGTTCGGGATTGAGGACGAGACGGATGGTGGTGTTCTGTCCATCTTCCAGGATGGACTTCACCTCGGTCATCTGATCCTTGAGTTCCCCTAAAGTACGCATGACCTCTTTGGATGGTAACGGGAAATCAACCACTTTGCCGATGGTGAAGCGTGCGATACCCATCAGCCTGTTGATCATCGAGAACGCCTTGTCCATGTACCAGTTGGAGACGTCAGGGAAACTCATCAGCCTGAGGGTCTCGCCAGTGGGGGCGGTATCCATGACCACCACATCATAGGTGTTCTCGTTGCGGAACGTCAGAACATACAGCAGGGCGGCCACCATCTCCATACCGGGGAAGATCGCCATCTCCTCCGCGGAGATGCCGTCGATACCTTGGGACATCATGAAAGCCGAGAGGTAGTCCCTTATGGAGGACCATTTGTTCTTCATCTCGTGGATGATGTCGAGTTCGAAGGCATCGAGGTTGGGGGCCACATTCCTTATTTCGGGGCCGAGCTCCACACCGAGGGAGTCTCCCAGAGAATGTGCTGTATCCACGCTCATGATGATGGTGCGGTGTCCCTTCTTAGCCAATCTCAATGCGGTCGCCGCGGAAACGGAGGTCTTTCCGACCCCGCCCTTGCCGTTGTAGATGATCAGCCGCATAATTAAGTAAAAGGCGCGCGCGGGATATTAGCATTACGCGTGACCAACTGTGATATGAAGAAGTATGGTGTCGGGAGAGGGGTTCGAACCCTCGGCCTTCGGATTTCCCTGGTGAGGTCAGTTTTAACCTGAACCCTATGAGTCCGACGCTCTACCAGGCTGAGCCACCCCGACGGTTGGAAGATGGCAACCACTTATGCATTATAAGGATTGCTACTCGTCTGGCCAAGACGAGAAGTTTGTTAAGGTCGGGGCCAGAGCCCCGATTATGAGATTCACTCGGTCTTCTCTTCCTCGGCGGGGGCCTCTGCGGGAGCCTCAACGACTTCCTCTGCAGGTTCCTCCTCCTTGGCGGGAGCCTCGGCCTCGATGATGGACTCGGGCTCTCCCTCTCCCCTTACGAGGACTTCGGACTTGCGGATCTCGATCCTCTTGATGGGGATGATGGCGTGGCAGGCCTTTGCGGTGTCCTTTGCCATGTCACCGGAGATGATTGCTTTGATGATGTCTGCGAGCTTGTTCTCAGCTGCGTAGGAGGTGAGGTATGCTGCGATAGCGGCACGCATTCCCTCTTCCTGGGAAGCCTGGATCCTCCTGTCTGCGATGGACATGGTCTTGAGCCTGAGGACGAATCCGTCTGCGGTCTTGACATCGACAACGTGGTCGGTCTTGGTCTTCTTCCTGCGGGTGAGCCTCCTGACGTAATCAGAGGTGAGATCGTGTCCAATGAGCTCGGTCTTGGCCTCGTGTCCGTCGTATCCGACAATCTTGAACCTTAGCTTGATGTGCATCTTGGAGAAGTCTCCGGTCAGGTCCTGAACGGTGACCTCAGACTGCCTTCCGATGAGGAACTCGGGGTCTGCTGCGGGGGTCTCTCCGATGACGGTCTCGTTGAACATGCGGGGAGCGTGTACGTTGTACCACTCCTTCATCTTCCACTTGTCCTTTGATTTCCTTCCGGCTGCTGCCTTTGCTTTGTCGCCTGCCATTTTGATAGCCTCTTATTGAACTCGTTGATTTGATGGGGGTATATAATGCATTTGCTTGCAAGGGATTTTACAAAATATTTAGGTAGACCTTAAAAAATCAATAGCCAGCATATTCATTTTTATCATAATAAGATAAATTATTCCTTGTTGTATTGGTACCAGAAGTATTTAAGTCTGACCCGATTCGGATTCAGACTCTCATACAGCTTAGAGGCGTGGAAACATATACGGAGATACCGTTCTAGGGTCAATGACTGACGACTTCGGAGAACTGAAAGGCAGAGCGGAACAGGGCGATCCCGCAGCACAGTACGAAATCGGCATCCGTTTTTTCATTGGGGACGGTGTCGGCCAGGACCTGGCAGAAGCATTCAAGTGGGTCTCCGAATCGGCAGAACAGGGAAACTCGGATGCCATGTACACACTCGGCATCATGTACCGTTCCGGGCTCGGAACGGAACTGGATTGGAACAAAGCCAGTGATTGGTTCCTCAAGGCTGTTGACCTGGACAACGCCAACGCTATGATTGCACTCGGTAAAATGTATGAGGACGGCAGCCACGGTACAAAAGATCCGGATATGGCACTCAGTTATTACATGCTGGCACATGACCACAAGCACCCCAAATCCGCCTACAAACTGGGACGCTGTCGTGAATACGGAATCGGTACCGAAGTCGACCTTAAACTGGCTTTCGAGTGGTATCTTACCGGTGCCCGCCAAGGCGATAACGAATGCATGGCGGCGGTCTCGATGATGTACTACACAGGTTCCGGAGTGGAAGCTTCGCCGGAAGAGGGCTTCAAATGGCTCTCTTTAGCGGCGATGAGCGGCAATGCGGTTGCACAATGCGATCTCGGTGCTGCGTACTTCAATGCCAACGGCACTTCCAAGGATTTCACGAAGGCAGTGCACTGGTTCCAGCAATCCGCCGACAACGGCGTCCCCGAGGCATACTACGGGCTTGGAAGCTGCTATCTCAAAGACCCTGCCCACAAGGATTATTCGCTTGCAGCCTTCAACTTCGACAAGGGTGCACAGGCGGGAGACATCTCCTGCATGAGGAATCTGGGTCTTATGCTGTATGAAGGTCTCGGTATCCCCCGTGACGAGAAGACCGCCTTCGGATGGTTCCTCAAGGCAGCCATGCAGGACGACCCCGAATCCCAGTTCTACCTATGCTGCTGTTATCTCGGGGGTACGGGTGTTGAAGAGGATTACGGCAGAGCACTCGAATGGTGCCTCAAATCGGCCAAGTCCGGATACGCCCCCGCCATCAACAATCTCGGAAGCCTGTACATGACCGAGAGCTCCGACATGTACGATCCGAAGAAGGGCTTCGAACTCTACTTGGAAGCTTCGGAAAGGGGATTCCATATCGCCGACGTCAATGTGGCCAAGTGCTACGAATACGGCCTCGGTACCGATAAGAATCTGACCAAAGCAATCGAGTGGTACGAGAAGGCCTACTCCAACGGTATCAAGGAAGCACGCGGTTTCGCAGACGAACTGAAGAAACAGCTCGACTGACCCTGATTGAATTTTTTACAAAGTTGATGGGGGCTTGCGCCCCCTTGAAGTTTATTTCCCTTTTGCTCAGAGCTTGACGGGAACCTTGTGGAGAGCGAGTCCGAGTTCTTCCTCGGTCATTCCCATTGCGATTCCGTAAAGCTGTGCAAGGTGGAGAACAGGGATCTCGAAGCCGAGCTCCTTCTGTGCGGTGTCGAACTGCAGGTGGCAGAAGGGGCAGACGTCGACGATGAACTGGGCCTCGGAGGCCTTCATGTTCTCGAGGTTGGTCTTGGTGAACTCCTTGGTGACGTCACCGAAAGCGGCCTTGAGACCTCCTCCGGATCCGCAGCAGAGCATGGGCTGCTTCCTGGGCATTGCCTGGCATCCGGTGGCCTCAACGAGGTCCTCGAGGATGTGGGGTGCCTCTGCGTCGTCAAGTCCCTTGATGTCGGTGGGCTTCAGGAAGTGGCATCCGTAGAAGACAGCAATCTTGTATGCGAGGGGCTTGGTGAATGCTGCCTTGATCTTCTCAACGCCGACCTCGTTTGCGAGGACCTCTGCGAAGTGGTAGACCTTGGTGGTTCCGTTGTATTTCATTCCGACCTTTGCAAGGATCTCGTTGACTTTGGCGAGCTCCTCTGCGTTGTTGTTGAGCTCGTGGGCGGCCTCGAACAGGGATCCGTAGCATCCGTTGCAGATGGTCATGATGGGGAGACCCATCTTCTCTGCGAGGGCGAGGTTCCTTGCTGCGGCTGCGAGCCAGGTGAGCTTGGAGAATGCTTTGATGACTCCGGGTGCGGGGCAGCAGGAGGCATCGGTGAGGTCGACGAGCTCGACTCCGAGTTTGTCGAAGACGACACGGGTGGATTTCTCGATACCGGGGTACCTGAGGGGTGCGACACAGCCGAGGAAGAATGCGTATTTTGCCATTGAAATCACTCCTTAACGATGGCGTCGAACTTGACGGCATCGAGAATTGCTTTGAAGTCTGCCATGGCTTTGTCGTTTGCCATAACGGTGGGAGGAACCTCGGAAAGTCCGAGCTTTGCCCTGGTTGCCTTGATCTCGTCGTTGATGGCAAGGGTGTGACCGAGCTGGTAGAGGTTGGTCGCGGTCTTCTTGTGAGCGGGCTTGATGTGTCCCTCTGCAACTGCCATGTTCCTGAGTGCGATGATGATGTCGACGATGGGGACGCGGCGGGGGCACCTCTCTACGCAGGTGTAGCAGGTGCTGCACATCCACAGCTCCTCGCTGTTGATGATCTCGTCTTTCATGTCGAGCTGGGCCATCCTGACGAGCTTCCTTACTTTGTAGGAGGTGCGCCTTCCGGAAGGGCATCCAGCAGTACAGGTTCCGCACTGGAAACAGAGTTTCGCGTCAGCTCCGCCGAGGGCGGCGAGCTGCTGCTCAAATTCGGGGTTGCTTTTGAACTCCATAGTATACCTCTGAACTCAAAAGAAATTTCACCCTATATAATAGAGCACGGTCAGAAGGGGAAAGATATAGCCTCTTAGGTAAACCCTAAAATTAGGTATGGCCAGCACTCAGGAAATGTGCCTCGATTTGAGGGCATTTACGAGTTTCATCACGGTTTTGTTCTCGGAGCGGTAAATCGCGGTGATAGCATGGCGCAGGACCTTAGGATCCACAGCACTCTTCAGCTTGATACCCTTCCTCGTGAGCAGGAACTCGTCGACGAAGAAGCTCTTGTTGGAACCGAGCATTTCCGTCAGGGAATAAGTCTCGGCATCCACGGCGTAATCGTAACCGAGGGTATCGAGGAACATGAAGGCCACCCTCTGCGCCCCGTACTTGTAACGGATGAAGGAAGGGCCCTTGTCGACGTACACCATGCCCATGTATCCGATCTCTTCCGCATCGTACCCATACTCGTCGATGTCGAAGAGGTAGAGAGGATCGTCGATGAGGATCATGTCGGCGAGGCCTTCGGTCATCATCCTCGTGTTGTGCAGATCGTCGGACACCACGAGCTCGACATCGGTCATCTTCAGCGATGAGAAAACGGACATCATCAGGTCCTCGGTGACCGGACTGCAGGCGACGGTGAATCCGCGGTCGTCACTGCAGCGGGCCTCGGCGGCCATGTACATGTCTGAGATCGTCTTTCCGGCAGGGGTGAGCTTGGTTCCCATAGGAGTGGATTTGGTCACTGCCTCCCCCGCGGATGCCTCGATGTTGGTCACGTAACGGTGGATCACCGGCACAGATACACCGAGCATCTTGGCGGCGGCGGACATGCTGCCGGTCTTGCCGACTGCCCATAATGCCTCCAGCTGACGGTTGGTTATGACCTGGCCGTTGATGATCTGCTCGGTGCGGACCCTGATATCCATCGGGACGGAATCCCCTCATTGGTAAAAAGGCTTTAGCCTTGGAGGTAAACCCCCGTGTCCAGAACCATTAAAGCGTATACCGCGATTGACGGCACATGGCACTGAACGGTCGTCTCGCCGTCATCGGCATCGGAAGCCCCATCATGACCGATGACTCCATCGGACTCCGCATCTCCGAGAACATCCAGAAAATGAACATGGAGGATGTGGACTGCTTCCAGGAGGCCGTCGGCGGACTGGAGCTGCTCCCGCTTCTTAGGGGTTACAGCTACGCTGTCATCGTTGATGCCATTCAGACCTGGAATTACAATCCTGGCACAATCCTCATTTTCGACGTGGCGGACTTCGAATCCACCGTCCACGACGTACCTTCCCACGACATCAACGTGGCGACTGCCATCAAGATCGGCAGGGAGATGGACCCCGACACCATGCCCCTCCAGATAAAACTGGTCGCCATGGAGATCAAGGATATGGCCACCATGAGCGAGGAGCTAACCCCGGAGGTGGCTGAGAGACAGGAGTCCGCCGAGAGGGCGGTGCTCCATGTCCTCGACGAATTCAGGAAGGACCGGGATCAGATTTCCAAAGACTGAGCGTCGAATTCCTGGACCTTCTTACCGCAACGTCCCAGAACGGTGATGTTGAGACGTTCGGAGGTCAGATACTTCTCCGCTGCGGACATGATCTCGTCCTCGGTGATGGAATTGATCAGGTCGAGATATTCCGCCGTGCTGCTGACCGATCCGTGGGTCATGTAGCCCACGCACATGCGGTAGATCCTGTTGTCGGTGGTCTCGGTGCTGCGCGCCACGGCTCCGCTGAGGAGGTTCTT